>JGI997J19993_1000042_pt1 | contig 65265 bp, 56 predicted proteins | sample Etolagbewater25m_FD_19993 | JGI IMG/M metagenome (IMG submission 19993)
TCACGCTGACACTGCCAGTCATCAACAACGCAAATGCCATTGTGTTCTATGTACCGGGAAAAGCAAAAAAAGTTCTGGCAGAAGAGATCATGCATGGCAAGAGGCCCCTTCTGCCGGCAGGAATGGTCGCACCTGCAGAAGGAACACTGCACTGGTTCATCAGCTCCTAGCTTTGAGCCTGTAGCACCGATTCCGGCCCCCATGAGTGAACGGCATAGGGATAGGGCTCTATATCAGGCAACAACGATTTGATGCTGTCTATCACGGCCCAGCTGCTCTCTACAGCGTCATCCCTGATAAAATGCATCTGATCACCAGACATGGCATCGATCAGGAGACGATGATAGGGTGTCAGCCCGACCTTACTGAATGACGCCTTGTAGTCGAACTTCATATAAACCGGATCGGTCACCATGGACTCCCCTGGACGCTTGGTGCCAAAACGTATCGCTATGGTCTCTTCCGGCTGGATCCTGATGACAATCTGGTTTGCAGTGTAACTGCAACTACCTGGAGGACCGAAAAAATTCTGGGGAGGACATTTGAAAGTAATGACGATCTCTGTCACAGTCTCAGCAAGATTCTTGCCAGCCTTGATATGGAACGGCACGCCCATCCATCGCCAGTTATCGACAAAAAACTTGACCGACGCAAACGTCTCCACTCTGGAATCAGGCGCCACGTGAGCCTCCTGGCGATACCCCTCGTACTGACCGAGCACCACATCCCTGGCCGCAGATTCAGGCGTAAACAGCCGGACGGAACGGAACACCTTTCCCTTCTCATCCCTGACTGCATCCGGGGAAAGATCAACCGGAGGCTCCATAGCCACCGATGCCAGCAACTGCAATCCATGGTTCTGGATAATATCACGAAGCAGCCCGGACTCTTCGTAATACGCCCCCCTGTCACGAATCCCGAAATCTTCAGCTATGGTAATCCTGACATTGTCGATATAATGACGGTTCCAGATCGGCTCGAACATCCCATTCGAAAAACGGAAAACAATGATATTCTGCACCGGCTCCTTACCGAGATAATGGTCTATCCTGTACATCTGCTCCTCGTGAAACACCTTTCTTACAGCCCTGTTCAGCTCCCTCGCACTCTGGAGATCATGTCCGAACGGCTTCTCCAGGATGATTTTGCGCCATCCACCACACGTCGATGCCCCCCGTCCGCCCAATCCGGCAGCCTCAACACTTCTCACAATCCGGGGCGCAAGACTTGGAGGGGTTGAAAGGTAGAACAGAATGTTCTGGCAGGTTTCTTCCTGCCCCTCTCCACGCATAACCTCCCGTCGCAGGTCCTCCAGCCCCTCTCCTGCAGCAAGATCGTGTCGCACATAGAAAAGGTTATTGCTGAACACCTCGAGCTCCGCCTCATCCCTTACGGTATCGGGAGCATGAGCCACTATCTTCTGACGAACCTCCCTGCGGAACTCATCGTGAGACTTCATCGGGCGACCAAGCCCTATAATGCGGTACTTTGCAGGCATCTGGCCCCAACGGGACAGCTGGAACATCGAAGGAAACAGTTTGCGAGCAGCAAGGTCGCTGTTAGCTCCGAACAAAACTAGGGTAAAATTTGCGCTCATACCTCTTTACTGCTAAAACCATGGCCACCGAATTCATGACGCAAAGCGGCAACCACCTTGTCTGAAAAATTATCGTCTGAACGGGAACGGTAACGCCGAAACAGCGCTGCCGCAATGACAGGTGCCGACACCTCCTCCTCCAGAGCGGCCTCGAGGGTCCACTTGCCCTCACCGGAATCGGCAATCTCCCCGCTGAGATAATCGAGCCTGCCATCTTTTTCAAACGCCCGGCAGACAAGCTCCATCAGCCAGCCGCGGATTACCGAACCATTCGACCATACCCGAGCCACCTCGCGGTGATCGAACTCGAACTGTGAGGAATCGAGGATATCGAACCCTTCACCAATTGCCTGCATCATGCCGTATTCGACACCATTATGGACCATTTTAGCAAAATGACCGGCACCACTTGCCCCCATGTACCCATAACCGCCATCCACGCACATATCCCTGATGAGTGGCTCGAGCTGTTCATAGGCTTCCCGACTACCCCCTGCCATCATACAGGCGCCATGCCTTGCCCCCTCGAGACCACCGCTGGTACCGATATCGAGGAACAGCACCCCATATCGTGCAGCATCTCTGGCACGCCTCACTGAATCGCGGTAATTGGAATTACCTCCATCGACAAGAATGTCTCCGGCTGAAAGATGTGGAAGCAGAGCGTCCATGGTCGTATCCACAGGCTTGCCAGCTGGCACCATCATCCACAGAATTCTGCGAGGTTCAAGCTGCGACACCATGGTCGAAAGAGAGTCAACCGCCCTTGCACCTATCCCGGCAGCCTCCTCCATGTTAGACTGGGAGAGGTCATAGACCAGGACCTCATGTCCGTGATCGAGCAAACCGGCAACCATATTCATACCCATCTTGCCCAATCCTATAAAACCTGTTTTCATATCCAGAAAGTCTTTTATCTCTTGCTTGTTACCTGGTGATATCATACAAACGACGATGACTGCAGTTCCCTGCGAAACTGATCGAACGCCACCTCAAGACCGTCCAGCAATCCTGCACAACCTTGAGGTGCTGACGATCCAGCAACTTTTTCAGCTTCCTCAGCCAACCGGGCAAGGTGGACTCCGCTTACATTGAGTGCTGCCCCCCTGAGAGAATGGGCCTGCAATCTTGCCTGGAGCCAGTCTGCATTTGCCACAGCCTGACGCAGCTTTTCAAGAAACCGTGGAGCCTCTTCAAGGAAGCTCTGCATGATAACACAAGCAATCTCCCTGTCGTTCTGCAAACGGTTCAGAAAGTCCGATTCTTCGAAAATCCCGGCATCCCGGCGTACCTCGACTCCCGTCATGAGATATTTTTCCAGCATCTCGACAAGCTGTTTCTTTCGAACCGGCTTAGCTATATAGTCACTGAAACCGGCTTGCACGCACCGTTCCTTTTCGCCTCGCATAGCATTAGCAGTAATCGCGATAACCGGCACCTGCCTGCCATGATCACCACAAGCCCCTGCCCGAAGTTCATGCGTAGCCTCGAACCCATCCATTTCTGGCATCTGGCAATCCATCAGCACAAGATCATAGTTTTTTTCGCGTATCGCCATAAGAGCCTTACGGCCATTATCGACAATGTCAACGGAAAAGCCCTCGCGCTGCAGCATTGCGTCGACCACCATCTGGTTGACCCTGCTGTCTTCAACAAGCAGTATCTGCACCCCTTTATGGCATCGGGGCGCGATCTTTGCCATTGCAGGTGGCTCGACAGGATCATGAACGCCCGTATCAAGCCGGAACACACCTGCAAGAGAGGTGTAGAGATTCTTTTCCCTGAGCGGACGGTGGAGGAAAAAAGCCGAAGGTCCAGCAAGCTCCTGAAGCAGAGAGGACCCTGCACCTACCTGCTGCAGAAACACGAGAGGAATCTTATGCAGTACAGGGGAAGATTTCAAGGCGTCCAGAAACAACCTCGCATCCTCCGGGCCATTCGCTTCCGGCTCGACGAACAGGATGACCTCAGGCAACCTGGAGCTCTCCCCAAGCACCTCGGCCGCCTCACNGTATGTCCTTGCATACATGGACGTGACCCTCCATGAATCGAAAAAGAGGTTGATCAGCTTNGTGCATGCCTCATCCTGGCTGAACAGCAGCATGCTATGACCGACAAGNAGATCACGCCCCTNCCTCTGAGCANCATCCTGGTCAAGCTGTTTTTCGAATTCTATGTCAAACCAGAACGTACTTCCTTCTCCTTCCCTGCTTTCAAGAAGGATCTCCCCCCCCATCATCCTGACGAGATTTGTCGAAATTGAAAGTCCAAGCCCGCTACCACCATATTTCCTTACCGTCGATCCGTCAGCCTGGGTAAACGGAGCGAAAATAGCCTCTTTTCTTGCCTCGTCTATACCTATGCCTGTATCGGCAACCGAAAAACGAAGGGTAACTGAACGAGGCATTTCTTGTTGTATCGCTACTGAGAGGGACACCTCCCCTTCAGCAGTGAACTTGACTGCATTACTGACAAGGTTCACCAGTATCTGCTGAAGACGCGCTGGATCGCCTTTAAGCATGAACGGCACAGTCAGATCCGGCACAAATGTCAGCTCTACCCCCTGCTGGTTCGCTTTATAGACAAACATCTCCACTACCTCTTCGAGGATGACAAGCAGATCAAACTCCACATGCTCCAACTCCATCTTCTCAGCCTCGATTTTCGAAAAATCGAGAATGTCGCTCACCAGCCGCAACAGGTTGCGTGCACTGATGCCAATCATTTCAGCATATTTCAGCTGTTCACTGGTCAGCAAAGAATCAAGCAGAAGGTCGGTCATGCCAATCACGCCATTGAGAGGAGTGCGGATTTCATGACTCATATTGGCGAGGAACTCGCTCTTTGCCCTGCTGGCAGCCTCAGCCCTGGATGCCAGGCGCTGTGAACTCCTGACGGCATCTTCCAACTTTCTGTTGACGTCTATAAGGTCATTTCGCGAAAGATTGGCATCGTGCAGCAGGCTCATGAGCGCATCGCGCTGCAGCTGGATAACCTGTCCGGGATCAGCATCCTCCGGAATAGCCACCTCCGTCAAGCCAGTTGCGGTACTCTCTTCAATTTCACTGAAAAGACCGCTGACAAGCTCATTCCCGATAGCATCAGTCCCGTACCTGGCCTGATACCCGGAATCGGCAAGCAACTGGTCCACCTCTCTTTTAAGCGCCATATTCCTGGCTTCCCGACCGACGAGAAAACGGTTGACCTTCTCGATCTTGTCGTACGTGGCATTGAGTTGCTCCTCGATCTTTTTTCGCGAGGTTATGTCTGATGCCACCACCACTACTGCCGATACCTCACCGTTTTCCACACAGGGAGTCAAACGGATCTGCACATAAAGCCTCGCGCCATGGGGTGCACGTATCCAACTCTCCCGCGTCAATGGCTCCGCCGTCTGAAAAACCTTTGAAATCTCATCATGACACATGGCATGATGTTCAGCCTGGAGGTAATCACAAAAGTGGCTGTTGAGGCGAGGAAGCTCGTTATATCCGGGAATAGGATGATTCATGTAAACCACCCTGTGCTCACGATCGAGGTAAATGATTGCATCCGGAGTGTTCTCGAGAATGGAATTGAGAACGCTCCCAAGCTTGTGGACATCCTGCTGCCCTGTGCCTCCGAATTGAGGCCCTAATGAGTGTGACGGAGTCATGACGATTGACAGCGAAAAAAGTTTGAACTAGTTCTGAACCCCCCTCCTCTATCACAAGCTAACAAAGAAGCTCAATGAAACAACGCCTTCGCGAGGACCTCCCACCATCAATGGCGATCCACAAGCTCGAGATACGTGTCAATGACCTTGCCATTGATCACGTCCCATGACTGGCTCCCAGCGTACGCCAGGCCCCGCTGCCGCAGATCCTCGTAGAGGGAACGGTCTTCGAGCAATGCCACACACTGGGCATAAAATGCATCAGCATCCCGGGCTGGCACCACAAAACCGGATCCGGACTGTCCGATGATCCCCTTACATCCCCCTTCGTCAGACACAACTGCCGGCAAGCCTGCAGAGGCTGCTTCGAGAACCACATTACCAAAAGCTTCAGTTGTCGAAGGAAAAAGAAAAATATCACTGCTTGCATACGCTTCGGGAAGAGCCTCCCCGGAAAGATAACCGGGAAACACCGCATCCGGCATCTGTCGGCGCAGCTCATCCTCTTCAGGTCCGGATCCGATCATGACAAACAGCACATCATCTGCGTGCCTGCCCTCACTGAATTTCCTGTAGACATCCATCACGACCTGTATATCCTTATACCATACAAAGCGCCCTGCATAGGCAATGACTACTCTCTGCCCAACACCCCACGCCTCGCGAAGAGTATCCGAACGACGGGCTGGTGAAAACAGCTCCCTGTCGATGCCCCTCGTCCACATTCCCATCCGCTGGATACCGTGTCCTGCAAGTTTGGCTTTCATCTCGGACGAAGGGACAAAAAGAATATCACAGCGGTTGTAAAACGAACGGAGATATCGCCATGCAACAGGCTCGAGAAACCCTATACGGTAATAACTGAGATAAGAAGGAAAATCGGTATGGTAGACCGAACCTACCGGGAGACGACGTTTGTTTGCATACCTCAGGAAATTATAGCCTATGATATCAGGAGTCGCTATATGGACGATATCGGGTGCAAAACTGTCCAGTTCCTTCTCTGTACCGGAGGAATAAAAGCCGAGCTTGTAATCAGGATAGAGCGGTATTGGCACCGATGGCATTTTCACAACGCGATGGGAGTGGCTGTCATGCACGTTGACATCCGGAGACCAGACCCTGACCTCGTGTCCAGCCTTCAAGAAAGATGCTACGAGCTGGTACATACTCCTGACAGCACCATCCTTGTTTTTTACATAGGTTCCCGCATAAAACGCTATCTTCATAAAAAGCTATAATTTCAGACTATATTCCGTAAAAGGCGAACCGCCCCACGTGGCAATATAAAAAAAGAGCCGGCTGAATCACCGGCAAAACCTCCTGTACAAGCTTCAGGGTACTCTATGTGGTTTCATGAACACCTTGAAAACGAGGCGGAATGAACGCACAAGCGCCAGATGAACTACCGTACCGATGCAGAAAGGGGGGTGATGACCGGCTGCTCAAGGCGTTCGTAATCCCTGTAGAGCATCCGCAGGAGCTCCTGGTGTGATCCAGCAGTAAACACTAGCTCCCTGTCCTCAGCCAACTCAGGGTCCAGATAGGTTTTCATGCCATACAGGTGGCCAAACGGAGGCATCGCGCCGACCTCGCATCCGGGAAACATGTCAGCGAAATCTCCCTCCGACGCAAGCCTGACGTCATCGGAACCTGCAGCCGAAGCCAGTTTTACAAAATCGAGGCTGCAGAGCGCAGGCAGGACAGCCATGGCAAGCCTACCGTCAATGGTTACCATGACTGTCTTTGCCATCTCCCTGCCCGGAATATGGGCTGATGCCGCACTATCCTGCGAGGTATATGCCGGCTGGTGGCTGATGGTATGGTAATCCACGCCCCTTGCATCGAGGAAATCCCGCAATTTCTGTATAGGCATGTGTTCTCTCCGTATCTGTTCAGCCACCGTTCCGATTAGTCACTCCAGCTACATCACAGCGCAATCCTGACGCCTGCAAGGATGTCATGGCTTGCAATCTCGATATCCCTGACAGGACCTGCATCGACATCAGTCGTCGTGAAATACCGGTACCCGATATCCACGGTAACCCTGGGAAGGGGCCTGAACCCGACACCGAGCCCGAGCTGCCAGGCAAACACGGTATCGCTGTCCGTAGCACCAACCGCTGCCGGGGCATCAAAATCAACGTTGGCCAAGCCTATCCCACCCATCAGGTACGGAGTCACCAGGGAACCTGGCATCTCGAGATCAAGGTAGCCGTTACCCATGAATGAAAGTATACTTACCTCGTCCCCATCGATAGCAAGTTCAGCCCACCTGTCTACCTTGTTTTCCTGGTAACCGATTTCGCCTTCCACACGGTAAGGCCCACCATCGAGGCCGATCGCTCCATTGACAACCACCCCGGTTTTGAATTCAATATCTGGCCCATGTTCCGAATCCGACAGGAATCCCGGCCCTATACCAATCCGTGCATAGGGATCAGCGGCCTCGGCTTCAAAGGCAGAAGGACCAAATGTCAGCATCGCGGCAGCTAGTGCCGCCATAGCGGTTTTCTTCATCATTCTCTCCGTTACATGTAATAAGTTATACGAGTAACCAGCATCTGCGGCAGCAAGTGGGGGCTGCCATTGCCTCACATAGTAAATGTCGAAAAAAAACAGCTCTCAAGCAATGCCGACTCCACGGCGAACTTCATTTCCACAAACCAAACAGTGCTTGCAACAACCTGAACCTGAAAGCTCCCATCGGAGGATAACGAAGCCTGTTTTCCGGAAACACTCCCTTTTTATGCACACTTCTCTCGTGGGAAAAGATATCGAACCCTGCCTTGCCATGGTAGCGCCCCATGCCGCTGTGCCCGATCCCGCCGAACGGCAGTGAGGGAATCGCGGCCTGGAAGAGCAGGTCATTGATGCCAACCCCACCCGACCGTATATGTTGCATGTAATACTGCTCGAGCTGGCGGCTACCAGGAAAGAGGTACAACGCAAGTGGTGAAGGATCCTCGGCCGCAATCGTCACGGCCTCTTGCGGTGAACTGAAAGGAATGACCGGCAGCAGAGGGCCGAAAATCTCCTCACGCATGACTGGCGAAGCTACGCTGACCCCTGAAAGCACGGTAGGATCGACATACCCGCTGTTCGTGTCTACCTGCCCACCGGTAACAATCCGGCACCCCTCCATCAGTGCGCCCATACGTTCCGCGTCGCAGGAAGACACCCTGCCATACTCCGGACTCAGGGAGGCATCAGGGCCGTACATCCCCTGCAGAGCCACCTTGAGGGCCTCGAGAAAAAGAGCTTCAATCTCCCGGTGGACAAGTACGTAATCCGGTGCGATACATGTCTGGCCTGCATTGATGAATTTTGCCCATGCAATCCGGCGAGCAGCAACCTCCGGATCGGCTCCCTTGTCGACGATGCAGGGATTTTTCCCCCCAAGCTCCAGGGTAACCGGAACAAGATGTCCGGCTGCAGCCTGCAACACCTTGCGCCCCACATCGCGACTGCCGGTGTAAAAGATGTGATCGAAAGGCTGGCTCACCAGCGTGGCAGCTACATCCGCCCCGCCCTCGACCACCCTGACGGTATCCCTGTCAAGATATGCTGGCAAAGCAGTAGCAAGCAGGGTACTGGTAACCGGTGCCTGTTCGGAAGGTTTCAGCACCAGGCAGTTCCCTGCGGCAATGGCAGCGATAACTGGGGCGAGGGCAAGCTGCATCGGGTAATTCCACGCGGAAAGTACAAGCACCACACCGCACGGCTCTGGAACGACATAGCTTGATGCCGGCTGGTAGACAAGCGGTGTCCATACATGGCGGGGACGCACCCACTTCTCCAGGTGCCGGAGAGCGTAGGAGATTTCATGACGGAGATAGCTTACCTCGGTGAACCAGGCCTCATGTTCAGGCTTGCCGACATCAGCTGCCAGGGCAGCAAGGATATCCGACTCCCGCTCAACCAGGAACCGCCAGAGAGCGTCAAGCTGCTTCCGCCTCCACTCGACGCTGCGGGTCCTGCCGGACGTATAGACCGCCTGCAACTCCCTCAGCAAGCTGACAGCATATGGTTCAAAGCTCTCCATTTTCTACATTACAAAAAAAAACCATGAATACAGATACCAACGCTCCGCTTATCGTAGCACTAGACAGTTCACCCGACAGCATCGCTGCACTTGAAGCAACAGTCCTGCTCGCAAAGATGGTACGACATCCCATTATTGCACTGCATGCGCAACCTCATGACAAGCCCGACCCTGTGCCTGGCAGGCTGGCTGCCGACATGGCGCTCACCTGCGACGTGGCCATTGATTTCAGGGAAATCCAGGGCAATCCCGCTACGCTTTTCACCTCGGCAGCCCGCAGCTCATTGCTTACGGCCGCAGGCAGAAACAGCCCCGGAGCATCCTGCTGCCAGCACCTAGGTTCCATTGCCGTGGCATTGCTCGAAGACCCCGGGAGTACTGTACTGCTCTGGAAAAAGGATGCCTCACTGGACGATTCGTTCCTTGTCATCAACGACGGTTCACCGCCTGCAGTACACGCACTGCAGGCAGCGGCACTGCTCGCCCCTCCAGGAACGGATCTGCATATCTTCGTAACGGGAGCAGCCGCAGCAACAAAAGAGGAACTCCTTGAACAGCAAGCAAGCTCCCTGATGCCGGGGCGGACAGAAAAGATCAATATCCATCCAGTCCCTTGGGACGACCCGATGCGCCTGGCGCAGTGCATCGGCATGACAGAACTGGGAACCCTGGTGATCGCAAAAGCATCTCCCGTAGCCCAACAGGGAAAATCTGCGGAACTGGCCCGGTATCTCGATTATCCCATACTGGCAGTCTGCTGAATCTACAGGGTGATACGGGCAAGAAACACAGCGGCGGAAACAGCTGCATTCAGGGACTCGACCCGTTCATCCGAAGAGAGGCGGGGAATCATCAGCAGGGAATCGGATAGCGCCTCAACATCAGGAGATACCCCGTTAGCCTCATTGCCTATGACAAGCACGAGTTTTTCCGGCCAACTCCTGACGCCACGGAGATCCTTACCCCCAAGCGATGCCGAAACGACATGGTAACCATTCTCTTGCATCAGTCTCAACTGACCTGCAAGATCCTGACAATCAAGAATCCCGGTACTGTAGATACTTCCCGCACTTGAACGAACGGCCTTGGGATTGAACATATCAGCTGTCCCCTTGCCGCACAACACCCCTTCGGCGCCAAACCATGCAGCCGTCCTGAGTATAGTCCCGGCATTCCCCGGATCCTGTACATCATCGAGCGCGACCAGGAGTGATTTGCCCCCCCCATAGCCCGGCTCCCAGGCTCCTGCAGGTTTCCGGAACACCCCGACGACGCCCTGCGGCGTCGTGGTGGATGCAAGCGAGGAAAGCTCTCCCGGAGCAAGAAGAAACAACCTGCCGGCCTCCTCGGGAAACCGGCTCATGATCCCTGTTGCCACCCCCGGATCCACAAGAAGCGCCTCGAGATAACCGGTACCCGGCATCTGGCGAAGCAGCTCCTCAACCGTACGAAGGCCTTCAGCAATGAACAGGCCTTCGCGGTCACGGTATTTCTTCATCAGAAGCTTTCTGCTGCGTGCAACCAGGGCTCTGGAAGCATAGGCCTGATTCTGACCGCTCATGGGTTTTTCAGCGAACGCCTGAACTGGTCAAGCACCGAACGGGAAGTATGGGAAAATTCCGAAGGCGGAGTCGCAGAACCGCCAGAAGGAATATCACGACCAAGATCGATAGTCCCTCCCCCCTGGCCAGGAGAGCTGTCTCTACCAGCCAGAACATCTGCAATATAGGAATCCATGCCCTCGTGGTCGAGCGAGGAACGCAGCGAAGAACCCTGCTTCCGGACAATCTTTTCCATCGCAGACTTCAACGGGGCAAGAAAGGCTTCCCGTTCCATCATCTCCATACCCAGGCTGTAGAGCATCCGCTTGTAGGCAACATCGTCCATGGAAAGCACCCGCTGAATCATGATGGAATACCCGCCAAACGACTCAGCAAGCTCCCTGAGGTAAGGCTCTACATCTTTGAAAGGATCCTCATCAGGCACGCCCCTCCCGGCAGATACCGGGGGATTCGCCGAAGGAGACGAAGGCTGCTGCGCTGCAGGAGGCTTTACCGGTGAGCGCTTTTTGTGCCCGCCAGGCAGGAACTCCTCGTCAACCTCATAACCTTCAAGACGTTTACGGACCAGTTCATCCTGCATCGCACGCTGGCGACGCATGGAAACCGATTCAACTTCGGGACGCTTGCCTTTGAGGTAGGTAAAGCCCATGAGCATCCCCACTCCACCAACATAGCAGATAACTGGCAGGAGCAGCATGTCTAGCCTGACGCCGTAGAGCAAGACAAGTACAAGTTCGGCAATGAGCAGCAAAGCCGAAAGGAGAATCAGGAGTCGGGAAACCAGTCGTTCGTTCATAAAACCGTACTGAATGGATAGAGCGTTCCAGGAAAAAGTGACAGCTTATATAATATAGGGATTTTACCTCCCTATTTTGAAACCATCTTCCCGGGATGTATACTCATCTACCATGGATCTCATACGTACACCGGAACTCATCGCCCCGGCAGGTGACAGGACAGCACTCCAGGCCGCGCTTCAGGCAGGTGCAGACGCCGTCTACTTCGGCGCTGAAGGCTATAACATGCGTCAGGCGAGCCGCAACTTTTCAGCGACTGATTTCGCAGACCTCGCAGCACTGTGCACCAGTTTCGGAGCAAAAAGCTACCTTGCCCTCAACACCGTCATCTACGACAGCGAACTGGAAACCCTCGACCGCACCGTTGCCGCCGCTGCAGCATCGGGTATAAATGCCGTCATCTGCTGGGACATGGCCGTTGTGGAAGCCTGCCGCCGCCATGCCATACCGTTCCACCTTTCCACCCAGGCCTCTGTCAGCAACTTTACGGCCGTCAGGCATTATGCCGCCCTCGGGGCCAGGATGATTGTACTGGCCCGCGAACTCACGCTCGAGCAGGCAGGGCATATCAGCGCTGAAATCCAAAGGGAAGGGCTGGACGTACAGCTGGAGTGTTTCATACACGGCGCGATGTGCGTGGCGGTTTCAGGACGATGCTTCCTCTCCCAGGAAATTTTCGGCCGTTCGGCTAACCGGGGGAAATGTCTCCAGCCCTGCAGGAGAAGCTACCGGATAACAGACAGTGAAGAAGGGTTCGAGTTCGAGCTCGGCACATCAACCGTCATGAACCCCAGGGACCTCTGCACCATCACCTTTCTCGACCAACTGCTTGAAGCCGGAATCAGTGGCCTGAAAATCGAGGGGCGGAACAGAAGCCCCGAATATGTAGCCACAACGACAGCCACCTACCGCAGAGCCATTGACTTCATCACGGCACATCATACAGCACCTGATTTCAGGAAAGACTGGAGGGAGCTTTCGCAGGAACTGGAACTGGAACTTGACAAGGTGTACCATAGAGGATTCTCGAGCGGCTTCTATTTCGGACGCCCCCTCAACGCATGGTCTGCGCATCACGGATCTGTATCCAGTGAAAGGAAAACCTACATCGGAACCGTCACAAAATACTACCCAAAAGCAGAAATAGCCGAGCTGATCATACACTCCCGGGGACTCGACGCTGGCGAACGAATTTCCATCCAGGGCCCGACAACCGGTGTGCTCTTCCTGCAGGCAGAGACCTTTCACGCAAAAGACAAACCTGCAACCCATGCTGAAAAGGGTGATACAGTCACCCTTCCCTGCCCCGGAAAAGTACGCGTAAACGACAAAGTCTACGTGCTCGAAAAACGCTGAATCCTCCTCCCCTCTTCCACCGTTACCACCTCTCCAGTTATCCGGCTTCAGGTCCGCTATAAAACAATGAAAAATTTCAACTTAGGTAGAAATCTTTTTCAAAAAGATCATTACATTCACACTATACCATATACATGTATCATATAAAACACCCCTCATGCCTGCCAGCAGATCATGTACAACACCGGCAACATGACGACACAGACGGTGTAAAAGCAGGGAAACCTGAGGGTTCATACGCAAGATTCCTTACAGAGTCCCATGAATACCGCTTTTCTCCTCCACTCGATCGAGGCCTGGGAACAAGACAGGAAAGAACGATTCAATCTTTCAGACCTGACCAGTTCATTCCATGAATCCGTACCGGCTCTGGGTTTTATCGACTGGCAGATTACTGCCGTTGAGCGTGGCTACGCTGAAACCCTGCTCCCTCTCGCCCCGAACTCATCCAACCAGTATATCGCGCATCAGGGACCGCTGATGCTTCTGGCAGCCGAGTATACCGGAGGACTTGCGCTCACCTCGCTGTTCCACCTGGTACCGATTATAGGATTCTGGCCATCGGTGGATGACAACGCCGGCTACATGTGGGGAGCCAAGGCCTCTATCAAGTGGTTCGCTCCAAGCTGTCATAACCTTACCTGTAAAGCCCGCATAGAGCCTGAAAAATGGGAGGGTCTTGCCAAGAGGTTTGCACATGGCAACAAGGTGGCCGCCACCATACCGATCGAGATGTACAATGGAGAGGATCTTATGGCAAGGGCGGAATTCACGTACTGGGCCCAAAACCTTACCGGGCTGAAACGACATGCGTTCGATGTCGACAAAATCGACATTCTCTATGCGCACAAGACCCAAACCACGGCCAAACTCATTGTGGGATTACGGGCAATGGAACAGGAGAAGCCGGTTGAGCAAAGACGGTTTGACGACCCGTATGCAATTATGCTTGCAGGCAAACATGGGATAACGCTGGCAAAACGGTTCAGCATAGCGACACCGCAACTCCAGAACATGATTGCTGCCAGGACACAGGATCTCGACACAGAGCTGCTCTCGTTCTCACAAACAGTTGACACATGCAATGTCATCAATATCGGCGCAGGCTATGACAGCCGCCTCTGGAGATTGCATATCGATAACGCCATCGTCTACGATCTCGATCTGCCGATCATGCTCAACGAACGCAGGAAATCCCTGGACGACAACAATCGCAATACAATCCACTCTATTGCTATAGATCTCGAAAACCACTCTATCCACAAGACATTGATGGAACAGAGTCACTATAATGCTGACCTGCCAACCTTCATCATATGGGAAGGCGGTTCGATGTATTTCACACCTGGTAAAATTGACCAGATACTCGCCGACATCAGCAACCTGATGCGCAAAAAATCGCTGTTCTGGTTCGACTATGTTTCGGAAGACCTTGTCAACTGTACCACGGGCATCAGGGAGGTCGAAGGCTTCATCACCAATATCCGTAAAATGGGAGAGCCCTTCATCAACGGCTACAACAATATAGAGACCCTTGCCAACAGACATCGCCTTTCGGTACAAAAGAATATCTGCTCAGGAGATACCCCTGGTCTCAAAGAGGAAATATACAGGCATTACAGCTTCTGCCTGCTGAAAAAAGATGAAGAATAATGCTCCCGACCACCATGCCACAACACTTCGGTTTTTCGGAAACGCCACCATACGACCTGTCATGAGTACAGTACTTGATTTTCTCCGAAAAGATTACGAAAAGAACAAGATGACGATCGATCTTGTTCGATATATCGCCTTATGGGGACACCCGCTCTACTATGTAATCTGCGCTGTGCTCCTCCCGCAGCCATATGAATCCTTCGAACTCCGTTTCGGATCGGCAATCTCTTTCATCCCGTTGCTGTTTTACAAGCGATATCCGGATGCAGCCACCCCCTGGCTGAACATCTACTGGTACATCTGGTTGACATTCACATTCCCGTTCATCTTCACTTACCTGACCTTGATGACCGACCTGTCCGGCTTGTGGCTTGTCGCTGAAACCGTCATGCTGATCACGTTCATAGCATTCATACCGAATCACTTTGTCATGACCATCCTGCTTGCAACCGGACTTGCAGCTGCCAGCAGTACCTACACCTCTACGACAGGCAATCATTTTGTCATCACTGCCGAAATTATCGAATACTTTGTCTCGATCCCGATAGCCATACTCCTTGGCTTCGTTCTGAATTACTCGGCAAAAAAAGGCGCCATGGCGCATGAAAGGAACCATATGCTGCAATCACTGGCTGCCAGCATCGCCCATGAAATGCGCAATCCCCTTGGCCAGATACGCCAATGCCTGAACAGTATCCAGAGCATACTGCCGCCATTTCATCCAGACACAACCTCGGTAACCCTGGGAACATCTTCGATAAACGATATCTATCACAGGGTGGCGCACGGGCAAATGGCAGTAAAACGTGGCGTACAGGTCATAGATATGATTCTCGGCGAAATACGCAAATCCCCTGTGGACCTGAACAGCTTCTCCTATCTTTCAGCAGCATCAATTACCCGCAAAGCACTCGATGAGTACGGGTATGAGTCGGCACAAGAACGGGAACGGGTAAGCCTGCATACGCAAGAAAACTTTATTTTTCACATCAGTGAAACACTGTTCATCTTTGTCATTTTCAACCTGCTCAAAAACGCCCTGTACTATCTTGGCAGTCATGCCAATACAGAAATAACCATACGATTGAAAAAAGGTGATACCTGCAACTCTATCCTTTTCCGCGATACCGGACCGGGCATAGCGAAAGAAGACCTACCATACATCTTCGACAGTTTCAACAGTAAAGGAAAAAAAGGGGGAACCGGTATCGGACTTTCTTACTGCAAACGAATCATGCAGGCATTCGGCGGCGATATCACCTGCCGATCCGAAAAAGATCGCTATACCGAATTCACTCTCTCATTCCCGGTTGTTGACAGCGGGAACCTGGAGCGCTTCAACGCTGAAGTCATTTCAAATGCCCTACCTGATTTCGAGGGCAAAAACATACTGATTGTCGATGACGAGCAAAACTACCGCACACTCCTCACGAGGCATCTGCAACCACTGAACGTCACTATCGATACAGCCCAGGGCGGCCTCGAGGCCCTTGAAAAAACGCGTATGCGCCGGTATGCCCTCATTATCATGGATCTGAACATGCCGAACCTCAACGGTTATAAAACGGCTGAGCTTATACGCCAGGATGAAAACAGACAGAACCTTGATGGCACTCCTATCATAGCCTGCAGTGCAGAACCGGCTTATATCGCTAAAACAATGGCTCGGAAATCCGGAATGCAGGCCATGCTGACCAAACCATGCTCCCGGTTCGAACTGGTCAACACCATGCGTTCAGCGCTCCACTCCGGCATAAGCAGAGAAAAAACAAAGCAAATATTCAGCAAGGCCCGCATACTCCTCATTGAAGACTCCGCCTTAAACCGGGACCTCATGGCCATGACCCTTAAAGATGCCGGCCTGCATGTCAAGATTGCCGTCAACGGTCATGACGGATGGCAGCAACTTCACAAGGAAGAGTTCGACCTGGTTATCACCGATATACACATGCCCGAAATCGACGGCCTGGAACTGACCCGACGACTTCGGAACAGCGATAACGATCACCTGAGGGAACTCCCAATCATCGGACTTAGTGGATCTGCTGAAGAAGAAAAAGCCGCAAAAAAAGCTGGAATGAATGAGTTCAAACTAAAAACAGACAGCCCTGAAAGCCTGCTGAACGCGATTGGTAAATCACTCTCAAACTCAGCAAACGAAACACTCCACACAAGTATGGAAAAAGACCGTGGCACAACCTCGTCGGCAGTGAACCTGCAGGCATCTGCCGACACCTTTGGCCTGCCACTGCATGAAATAGAAAAACTCTTCCACACATTTCTTGCTGAATCATACGCTGTGCCAGGCATCATGCAGCAAGCCTTGACACAAAATGATGTCGATATACTGCAATCAGAAGCTCACAAACTGAAAGGGAGTGCCTCCCTGTTCGGAGCGAACGCCATAGTAGCTGCGGCAGAAACAATTGAACGGAACTGCCTCAACGGAAAAACGGACAACCTGCAGCAGGAAGTCGCCACTCTCAAAAGCGCCCTGCTCGAACTTACTCAATAGCACTCGTGAAACGACTTGGCACACTTGGCATACTGATCACTGCAGGATGGATGCTCCTGGCACCGCAGGGCATGGATGGTATTTCGTCCATGCCGAATCCGGCCCGGTCCTATTCCGAAAGCCTGGAGCGTATAACGCAGTTTGAAGAATCCCGCCCGGCAGCAACGAACCTTTTGTGCAGAACGATACTCATGAGCCATGGCGAAAAAACAGAAAAGGTAGTGATTCTGGTACATGGCTATACAAGCTGCCCCATGCAATTCAGGGAACTTGGCAATCTCCTCTACCAGGAAGGCTGCAACGTACTGATCGCGCCGCTGCCTCGCCATGGCCTCGAGGACAGGATGAACCAGGAACATGCGGGTCTGAAAGCCGAGGAACTTGCTGACTATGCTGACACCGTCGTCGACATTGCAGAAGGACTTGGCGATGACATTGTCATGATGGGAATATCAGCTGGGGGCGTCGTCACAGCATGGGCAGCCCAGCATCGAGAGGCCATCGGCCAGGCCATCATCATTTCGCCGGCATTCGGCTTCAAGGCAATCCCGGTGCCACTGACTGCAGCAGCAATGAACTTCTACTCCATCATGCCCGATGAGATGACCTGGTGGAATCAGGACCTGGAAACTGCCGCAACCCCAAACTACTCATATCCCCGATATTCGCGACGTGCTCTCACCGAAATCCTCCGCCTCGGATTCGAGGTACGCAAACTAAGCCATGACCATCCTCCTGCTGCACGGCATCTGACCGTCGTCTTGAACGATAACGATGACAAGGTAAGCAACCCAATGACATGGAAGATTGTCAACCAGTGGAAAAAACACAACGCATCTCTTGACACCCTGCTTTTCCAGGCCACCCTCAATCTTCCACACGATATCGTCAATCCGGACATTCCAGGGGAAAACACGCAAGCGGTCTTCCCAAGACTCATCCGTGCGACATGCAGCACTGACGACTAACCTGGCAACAACCGCTTCCGAACCTTAGGAAGCGAAGAGCGGATATCCAACCCGATAAGGTAAAGTGAAGGAATCAGCACAAGGGTGAGCGGTGTCGCCAGAAGCAACCCCCAGCCAAGAGCTAGTGCCATAGGCATCATGTTGGCATCGGTACCCCCGATACCGTAGGCAAGTGGCAGCAATCCTGCTGCCGTAGAGACCGTTGTAAGAATAATGGCCCTCAACCTGTCGGCAGTGCCTCGGGCAACAAGCTCTGTCACCGGAATGGCCGGATGTCCCCTCCGTTGCTCATTGAGATAGTTCACCAGTACCAGCGAATCATTGACTACCACGCCGGCCATACCTACCACGCCAAGAAGCCCGAGGAAGCTGAACACCTCTCCATGCAGCGCAAAAGCGATAACAACGCCGATAACCGCAAATGGGATAGACATCATCACAAGCAGGGGCTGCGTCACAGAGTTGAACAACAGAATCAGCAGAAAATAGATTCCGAGAGCCGCTATCCCGAACGCAATGAACAACCCTTGCAGCGATTCGGCCGATTCCTGAGCCTCCCCACCGAAAACAAACTTCATACCCGGAAAATCCCTGTCGAGGTCAAACCGGCGTTCAACCGCCTGCATTACTTCCAGAGGGGTAACACGATCCTGGTCGACTTCTGCCGAGATCGTGATGGAGCGCTCCGCGTTGTAATGATGGAACGTCGATGGACCAGGCCCTGAACTGAACCCGGCGACCTCCCTGAGCGGGATCAGGCGACCTGAAGGATTAGGGATCGAGAGCTCCTGGAGGGACTCTATGTTCTGGCGTGCATATTTCTGGAGCATCACCCTGAAATCAACATCCTCGTCATCATACCGTACACTCGTCACCACCTGGCCATCATAAGCTATACGGATATTCTGCGCAATATCGGCAACAGAAAGCCCAAGGCGCGACAATTTGTCGTCATGCACGACAATCTCTATCTGCTCCTTGCCCGGCTTGTCATCCCTGTCAGGGTCTGTCACCCCCTCGAGAGACGAAAGAAAGGAAAATACGGAATCCGCAAGAGTGGTGCGCATCCTGTCATCAGCACCTGTAATCCGGACAGTCACAGGCTTGCCAACCGGAGGACCGCCCGAAACCACAAAAAACGTCATCGTGTCAATCCCGTCGATCTTTTCAGCCTCCTGGCGAAGAGCGTCAGCAATGTCATCGGCAGATCGTTCACGATTTCCATAAGGAGTCAGCTTCACGGCAAGTTCAGCAAAATTTTCCTGCTCGATAGGAATAATGTCCGCCTGCGATCCCACGCGGGTAAGGTAAGCCGACACCTCATCCGCCGGAAGTTCTGCAAGCAAGGCCTCAAGCTCCGCGGCCTTTTTCGATGTCGCTTCCAGGGAACTGCCTACAGGAAGCTCGATCCAGATCGTAAACGCATCAGCTCCTTTGGTAGGAAAAAGGATATAGTTTATAGAGTTGAAACCGTAATAGAGCGATCCTCCAAGGCTCACAAAACCCAGCATTACAAGGAAATAGCGAAAACGGAGCAAAAAGCGCAGCGCGCTCTCGAACCTGTCACGCACTGGAGAAAACCAGTTCCGGATGACGCTCTCACCATCTTCTGCACCACGACTACCCAGGCCGGGGAGAATATGGGCCGGAAGAACCAAAAATGCCTCGATAAGCGACACGAACAGTGCAAGACTGATCGTCAGGGGTATGACGAACACAAACTTCCCGAGCATACCCGGCATGAAAAACATCGGGGCAAAGGCAAGGAATGTCGTCAGAACGGTTGTCACAACAGGCTTGTAGACCAGCACAATACCATTGACCACAGCATCGATCGGTCTCTCCCCAAGCTCCCTTCTGCGGAAAATATTTTCCGAAATGATAATGGCATCATCCACCACTATACCGATAACAATAATCATCGACGTCAACGTCACCCCATCAAGCTCGACATCGAACAGTGGTAAAAGGGAAATGGTACCAAGCAGTGTAAAGGGAATCCCAAGGGCAACCCAGAACGCTGCCCTGATATTGAGGAACAGCGACAGCGTCAACAGCACAAGCACCAGCCCGATAGCACCATTGGTCAAGACAATCGACAGCTGGTTCTGCACATACTGTGAAAAATCGAGTCCATAAATAAAACGGACGCCTTCGGGAAGTCGTTGTTTCTCTTTTTCCACAAGCTTGCGAATCTCGTCAACCGTCCTGATAATATCGGCAGACTCGCTCTTGTTGATAAGGAATGAAATCGCCGGATGACCGTTTATTCGCGACAGTACCCGTTCTTCCTCGAACCCATCTATAACGGTTGCTACGTCATGCACTCTTATGATCGGGCCATCAAAACCCGAGCGCACAATCACCTCGCCAACATCATCCGGTTCACGAAACTGAGCCAGAGTCACCACGTTCTTCTCGCTCGTGAAAGATTCGAGTGTGCCTCCGGTTGCCTGAATATTACGCTGTCGGATCGCTGTAATGACCTGGCCGACAGGCAGCTGCAGCTCACGAATCCTGTCAGGCGACACCTCCACCTGCACCTCCCTGTCACGGTACCCGTAGCGCTGGACACTGGCAACCCCGGGAATATCCTTGAGTTTCTTTTCAAACCTGCGCGCAAGCTCCCTGAGCTCTGGATAGGGCATATCCCCGGTCAGGCCAACCTCGAGAATAGGAAAAATCGAGGTTTTGATATCCGTAATCAGCGACGATTCGGTCACCTCTTCCGGAAAATCCGTCACCCGGAATACAGCCTCCCGGATCTCCTGCTTCACCTCGTCAGGATCGGATGCGTCAGGTTCGATATCGACAATTATGATCGAAACATTTTCCATCGACATCGAAAACATCCGCTTGATATCCGTCACGCTCTTCAGCTCGTCCTCGATCCTGTTGGTTACATTGAGCTCGACATCCTCAGGAGCAGCACCCGGATAGTTTGTCGTAATAACCATCTGGCCAAGATCGACCTTGGGATACTGAGCCCTGTTGATCTGCATCATCGTCGCAAATCCGAACAGGATCACAATGATTGTCAGGAGGTAAGCCAGCGTATGGCGTTCGGCAAAGTAGCGGAAAAGAGTTCGCATGACGGAAAAAGTCACTACTCAAAGTTCAGGAAAGCAAGAAATGCCTACAACCTGTCAAGCAGTTCCAGGTAACGGATCCAGAGCTTCTGATACCGCACTGCATTTTCAGCATATGTCAGCCTGGCAGCCTCTTCATTGTCACGACTCATAATAACGAAGGTAAGGTCCCCACGACCTGTTTCATACAGCGCTACCTCTTCACTGGTTCTCAGTTTTGCAGATGCAATCTGCTCCCGATTTAACCTGAGAACGCTCCTCAGTTGCCAAAGCTGTTCATGCAACGAAGCAAGTGACGACTCGAACGACAACCGAATCTCCTCAATTTCATACCCGAGCCGCAACTGCTCGAGACGGTGTTTCCCTCTATCGGACTTCGCAACAGTATTCTCCAACGGCACCTGCAGCTGCAGGCCAAGTGCAGCATCTGTTTTTCCTGCATTGAAGGCACCAGCAAACGCTTCGCCACCATCCTTGACTGCAACAGCCCCCACAATCGACAGGTCGGGCTTCGAAGCATTCCTCAAACCTGCTCCGCTCACGCCAAGCTGCCCCTGCCTCAACTGCAACACCTTGAAAACTCGCACATCCGCAAGTGCCTTGCGTGCGTCATCAATCGGTGGAAGCGAAGGAATCCTGTAGAGATCAAAACCCGGCTCCCTGAAAACCAAACCGGGGTCCTGCACCAGCACCCCAAGCTCGCGCTTGATCGCCTCGAGGTTCGACGAAACCAGTCCCAGATTTTGCTTCCAACTGCTGACGGCATCACTGGCACGCAGCACATCGGTCGAGTCAACAAGGTAGGCATCGAACTTGCGCTGCATACGTTCAAGCTCCCTGCTACTCAGGTCCAGGCGTTCACGTACGCGTCTATGCTGTTCCTCGAGATAGACCCAGTCGAGATACCTCAGCATCGCATCTGCGAGAAATTCCTCCAGTCGCTCTTCAGCCTCGATCCGGGCAGCGTCCACATCAAAACGTTTCAGAAAATAGGCTAGCCGGGTCTGCCTCCCGCTCCGGTTCCTGAGCAGAGGATGGGTATACTGCACCTCCAGACTATGTTCATAGAACCGCTTCGGATAGGAAAACAGGAGAGATGGCCCCATACCGGAAACGGAGCGGGTCAGTGAATTTATCACTGAAAGTTCTCCGCCGGTCGACCATAGCCGCTTTGTCACCCCGACCCTGAATGAGAGCGCATCGGTACGCTCAGGCCCCATCGTTGCGAGCGTCGGCTCCTCTCGCGAAAAACCCAGGCTCCCGGAAAGGTTCCAGTCCGAAACCCCTTGCATTGCATCCTGCTCAGTGGCAAGAATTACAGGAACCAGGCGCTCTCTGGAAAACGCGGGATGAGTAGCCTTCAGCATGTCTGCAAAAGCCTCCAGCGTCACTTCACCGCCCTTGCCTCCCCTCGGCAGGAGAAGCACTGCGCAAAAAAGCAGAAACCATGCCACCTTCGACAGCAGCCTCACGATAAGTTACCCGGCATAGTAACTGGCGAGACAAACCCCGAAGGCTTCATTGCCAGCAACGTGCAAGAGATCTGCTCGAAAACATTTTCGGCTGTATTGCCTATAAGAAATCCCGGAATACCAGTCCTTCCCACGCTGCCCATCACCAGGATATCGATTGATTCCTTCTCTATGAACCCGGGAATCACCTCCTCCGGCCTTCCCCGCAGGTGATGCATACGATACTTGCCTTGCATGCCGCTCTCTTCGACAAGCTTGTCTAACAGCTGCTTGTGAGATGTCCTTACCTCTTCGCGGTTTGCAACCAGATCTGATTCCGGAATCGTGAGCCATGCCTTGTAACGAAGGATTTTCTCAAACTCGAACTCCCAGCACGAAACAACAGTGAGTGTCCCGTCAAAGATCCCGGCCAATGCGGACGCTTTCTTCAGCAACCCGAGAGAAAGTTCATGTTCGCCAGGCTCCCGGCTTTCGGGATCGACGGCTACCATAATCCTTACCCCTTTTCCAGAGCGGGATAACGAACGGGCAAGCCAGACAGGTGACGGACATTTCCTCAGCAACGTCATATCCATCCCCCGAAACCCCTGACCACCCACAGAATCAGCATCTTTGATGACAAGGTCGTACCCAGCACTGATCACCTCGCGTATAATGGCTATGGACAAAGGAACTCGTGAAACTTTCCTGACAATAACAGAACAGTCCGGATCATCGCCAGCCATGCCAAGCGAACGACAAGCCGTTTCGATACTATGAAGAAGTTCGGTTTTCAGAAACTCTTCAAAGCTTTCCTGGAGATTACGATATCTCTCTGGCAGATCGGGATAAAGAGACAGCACTACGAGCCGGGCATTACCGGCATGAGCCAGTTTCAGGGCTTGACGAAGCCCGGGGCTGTCAGGGTTTTCACCACCTTCACTGATAAAAAGTATACCTCCTGGTGTGTTCATGGCATGCTCCTTGAAATGTTGCAAGTTATCCGATATCTTCCTGTATTCTTAAAACCGCCTGTTCTGCAGCATCATAAAACGGCAGAAACACCCTGCTGGCTCCACGCTCTTCGAGCAGCTCTTTCTCCTTTACCTGCTGAGTCGATACAGCAATCTTTCCTGAAAAGCCGAGTTTTCCAAGCGTATCCAGCAATATCATTCGCGGATCCTCAAACGTCAATCCCGGGTCGTACTGTGACACCGCCGAAACCACCCACCTGACGCCCTCCAGTGGAAGTCCTCCAATAAATTCCTCATCACTGGCATCGCCGTATATCGCATCATATCCCTGCTTTCTCCATGTACGCACCGCACCAGGATTGAAATCAACCAGCAAAAGATGATAACCGTTCTTGTGAAGCTGACGAGCGATAGCTGAACCAAACCGGCCAAGACCGAACAGGATAATGTCATACCTGCGTTTTCCGGAATCCTCGAGCTGCTGGCCATTTTCACGGACCGGATCCCGGCGCTCGAAAACACCGAGAAATCTCTCTAATACCCGGTACAGCGTATGGGAATAGGTTATCATGTAAACCGACAACGCAATGGTGATCAGCCCGACAAGTGTCACCAGCCCCATCACTTCAGGCTCGAGATGCCCCAGGCTCACCCCCATGGCAATGAATATGAGTGAAAACTCACTGATTTGCGCCACAGTGAGCCCTGCCAGGAAACCAGTCCTTTTGCGATACCCCAGCACACCCATGATAATCATGACAATCAAGGGATTACCAACCAGGATAAAGAGGGAAAACACCAGGGCTGCATCAACCTGTGCCCCGAGCATACCAAGGTCAAGGTTCATGCCAAGCGAGATAAAGAAAAACAGGAGCAGAAAGTCCCGCAGGGAAGCCATTCGGGCGACAAGAGCTTCCCTTACCGGTGTAGAAGCTAGGGAAACGCCGGCCAGAAGGCCGCCGAGTTCCATGCTGAAGCCCAGGAAGTCACCAAGTGACGCCAGGAACGCAGCCCAGCCAAGCGCAAAGGTGGCGAGAAGTTCCGGGGAGTATGCAAACCTGTTGGCGAGAGGAGTTGCAAGATATTTCACGAACAGGAAAAGCAGGATGACCAGCAGGATGCTATAACCAAAAATAATCATCAGCTGGCTGCCACTACTCTGCTCAAATTCTCCCCCGCCACCAATACCTGACGCAGAAAGCACCATCATGGCTACGACGACCACGATATCCTGCACAATCAGGAATCCCAGGGCAATGCGGCCATGGAGGGAATCCACCTCTTTTTTATCCGAAAGGAGCTTGACAATGATAATCGTACTTGAAAATGTCAGCGCAACGGCCACATAGAGAGCAGTGATCATGTCGAACCCCATAAAGACCCCGATCACAAAGCCGAAGGCCGCGGTAAAGACCACCTGCCCCAGACCCGTTGCCAGCGACACCATCCCCAGGGAACGCACAAGAGAGACGTCAAGCTTCAGACCGACAAGGAAAAGCAGCAGGGCAATCCCGAGTTCAGCCATCAACTCAATATACTCGTGCGACTGCACGATATCGAAAACCGAAGGCCCTGCAAGAATACCTGCCACAATAAAACTGACAATCATCGGCTGGCGCAACAGCAGGCTCAGAAACCCTAACAGGGCGGCCAGCACAAGCAGGGCAGTGATCTCGTAAAACGGAACAGTGTGCATGAAAGAGAGGTCAAACATCTGCTATCGCTCCTTTTTTTGCTAACCGACAGTGTTACAGTAAACAACCCCGGGCATCGGGAAATTCCTGACCGTCAGGACATGTGCTCTTCCCCTCCGAAGAATCTGCGTCGCACGAATTTTTCTACCTCTACAAAAAACAGCACAGTCGAACTTACCACGAGAATGACAAGCCACTGGTCCAGTTCGAGCGGAGTGGTATCAAAAATCCGCTGCATAAACGGCACATAGGTAAACAGTACCTGCAAGAGCACAAGAAGAGCGCTTGCATAGAGCACATAACGGTTACCCAGCAAGCCATTTATCGAGAAAGCGCTGCGGACGAAAAACCTTGCACTGAAGAGATAGAATATCTCGAACAACACCAGGGTGTTGACAGCGACGGTACGAGCTGTCTCATGAGGATAACCCATCTCCTCATACCAGAGAAACAGGCCGAACGTCCCGGTAACAAGTATGAGTGAGACATACATGATCCTCCACACAATAAACCTCGACAGCAGCGGCTCGGTCTGCTTTCGAGGCTTCCGCTGCATAACGTTGCTTTCCGCCTCTTCAAATGCCAGCGTCAAGGCGAGCGTGACAGCAGTCACCATATTCACCCAGAGAATCTGCACGGCGGTAATCGGAAGCGTAGAGCCAAGCATGACGGCAAACAGAATGCTCAGAGCCTCTCCGCCGTTGGTAGGTAGCACGAACAGAATGGATTTCTTCAGGTTATCATAGACCGTCCTGCCCTGCTCCACAGCATTTGCAATCGTGGCAAAATTATCATCTGTAAGCACCATTTCTGCAGCCTCTTTCGATACCTCGGTACCTTTCAGCCCCATGGCGATACCAACATCAGCACGTTTAAGCGCAGGCGCATCGTTAACTCCGTCCCCTGTCATGGCAACCACGTTTCCACTCGCCTGCAAGGCCTTGACAAGCCGTAGTTTATGTCCCGGGCTGCTGCGCGCGAACACGTCAACCTCATCTACCCTGCGCATCAGCTCAGCGTCATCCATTACCTCAATCTCCTGGCCTGTAAGGGCCTGCCTGCCTTCACCTATTCCGGTCATCTTCCCTATCGCCCTGGCTGTATCAACATGGTCACCGGTTATCATCTTCACTCTGATGCCAGCTGCCTGGCACCTTGCCACTGCCTCCACTGCCTCCTCCCGCGGAGGATCTATCATGCCAATGATCCCGATCAGGGTCAACCCGCCCTCTACATCGCTGAACCTCAGGGCCGTGTGTTCCATCGTCACCCTTTTGCAGGCAACTGCCAGCACCCTTTCTCCTCTTCCAGCCATATCCCTGGCCCGGTTTTCCCAGATATCCCTGTCAAAAGACAGTTCCTGCTCACCGCTGTGAACCGACGAACAACGATCGAAAACAGCTTCCGGAGCCCCTTTCAGATAGAAAAAAGCCTTACCGGTATGGTTGTGGTGCAGGGTCGCCATAAAACGATGTTCTGACTCAAACGGAATCAGGTCTATACGAGGCCACTCCTCCCGCACAGCAACGGCATCATAACCAGCCTTCATACCCAGGGCAGCAAGCGCCCCCTCGGTTGGATCTCCCGAAAGCACCCAGGCACCATCCTTGTTCTCCAGCTCCGCATCGTTACATAACAGTGCTATATGCCCCAGCAACCGTACATCCGGATGTTCTCCCAGGTCGACCTCCTGCTCCCCCAGGATAAAAGCGCCATGAGGATCGTACCCTGAACCTGTCACCTGGAAATCCTTTTCATTGACACTCACTGATCTCACGGTCATCTCATTACGGGTAAGTGTACCTGTTTTATCCGAACAGATAACCGAAACAGAACCCAGGGTCTCCACAGCCGGAAGCCTGCGAATGATCGATCGACGCCGTGCCATAGCCTGAACACCTATGGCAAGCGTTATGGTCATAATAGCTGGCAGGCCTTCAGGAATTGCTGCCACAGCAAGCCCAACAGTAGCGTTGAACATCTCTAGCGCCCCGTACCCCCTGAAGAAAAAACCGAACATGAACAAAAAGACAGAGAGGGCGACAATCAAAAAGGTCAATGTACGTCCGAACTCTTCAACTCGTCTCAGCAGGGGGGTCTGAAGGGTTTGCACTTTTGCCAGCATTGAACTGATCCTACCGATCTCCGTCCTGTCTCCGATAGCGCAAACCACCCCTTCTGCCTTACCATACGTAACCAGGGTGCCGGAAAACGCCATGCAGTAGCGGTCCCCAAGCGGTGCATCAGGTTGCACCGGGTCCATGGTTTTCTCCACCGGTACAGACTCTCCCGTAAGGATCGACTCGTCAACCTTCAAATCCTTGACGTTCAGCAATCGCAAATCTGCAGGAACCTTGTCGCCCGACTGCAGCAAAACGATATCCCCTGGCACAAGATTTTCTGCGTTGATTTGTCCGGTCCTTCCATCCCTGCGTACAAGCGCTTGCGGGGAAAGCATCCCCTTGAGGGCGTCCATAGCCTTCTCAGCCTTGCCTTCCTGGATGTAACCAATCAGGGCATTGAGCACCACAACCCCGAAGATCACCCAGGCATCTACCCAGTGATTGAGCGCTGCAGTAACAGCACCGGCAACAATCAACACATAGATCAATATGTTGTTGAACTGGGAAAGGAAGCGGACAAACGCATGCTGCTTCTGAGGGGGAGTCAGGCAGTTCGCCCCATGCTCCCCTCTTCTTTTCTCAACCTCCCGGGCGTTCAATCCATGCGCTGAAGAATCAAGCCCCTCAAGGACCTGGTCAGGTCCTGCCGTATGCCATTCAAACTGCATGCTGCCTCCTCAAACCAAGTTCTAATCCACCCCTCACATCAGGGAACCTCATCTCTGTTACTCAATCCAGAAAGAGAGCTAATAATTCTGCTCACGGGAAAGCTCGTCCCACCTCATGCAAATTACTACAACGAATCTGAAACCTCCATGTGAAGGGCAACCGGGATGCACACAAAAATAACAATTGTTTATTTTCCCATGGGGCGGAGTTTTGCGTACATTGTAGTCGAAGGGCAGCGTTAAATTTCAACCCGGTTGCGCTCATGATCTACAAAGTCATTGCCAAAGACAATTTCCGGAAATTTATAGACGTCTTGGTACGTGAAAACCTGTCGTACGGGCCACGCCAGGTGGATACCGATGCTCATGGCGAACCGGTCTACCAATATAAAGAGGTTTCTTCGGCTGATGAGATAGCCTTCGACTACACGAGAACGGCCTCTTCAGCGAAACATCTCCTGATGCCCTTTCGTGAAGAGATGTCGCACTTCAGTTTCAGGGATGATGGAGACTGGGACCAGGATATCATTTACAATGCTGAACCTAGGGTCCTCATAGGATTACGGCCGTGTGACATAAGCGCCATCAATATCCTTGACGATGTTCTGCTCAACGGGAAATTTCCTTCTCCCTACTACCTTGCTCGACGCAAGAATACGTTCATCATCGGTATGGACCACCTACCCCTTCCGGACTGCTTCTGCAAATCGCTCAATCATCACACGGTCTCGACCGGGTTCAACCTGTTCTGCTCGGATATCGGTGACTCCTATTACCTGTCTGTCAACTCATCGAAAGCCTACAGCTACTTGCAGGAATTCTCCATAACCGATCCGACAGATGAAGATAACTGCAAGCTGATAGAGCGTCGAAAGCTGATCAAGCACAGTTTCCAGACAGAAGTAGAAGTCACCGGCCTGCCGAGCTTCCTCGATATCGAGTTCGACTCACCTATCTGGCAGAAGTGGGGAGACCGCTGCCTCAACTGCGGCACCTGTGCAATGGTCTGCCCCACCTGCTACTGTTACGATGTCAAAGAGGAGCCGGATCTCGACCTCAGGGGGGCATCACGCCAGAAGCAGCTCTATTCATGCAATATCGTCGATTTTGCGAGGGTAGCTGGCGGGCACAACTTCAGGCCAGGTAACGGTGACCGCCTCAAGTACCGCTACTACCACCACTACCGCGGGTTTGCCGAAAACGCCAACCAGCAGATATGCGTAGGGTGTAACCGGTGCGGCACAGCCTGCCTTTCGGATATCAACCCCAAAGACGTCATCAACGACCTGAGAATGGAGAAGGAGTCATGCATAACATGCGTTTTACCATCCCCCCCCAGGACCTGAACCGGGAGCATTTCACCAGGGAACGACCTGATTTCAACCACAAGTCGGCCCTGATGGAAACCGACAGGGGGTATAAATGCTGCATTACCAACATCGTCGAGCTGACAGATCAGGAAAAACTGTTCCAGCTGAGGATTACAGATCCTATGGAAAGAGGGCGATTCCGCTTCCAGCCGGGTCAGTTCCTGATGCTTGAAATACCAGGATACGGAGAAGCCCCCATCTCTATTTCAAGCGCCACGAGCAATCACGAGTTCATAGAACTCTGCGTTCGCAAGGCAGGCCATGTCACTAGCGCCCTCTTCAATGCAAGGCAGGGGGCCCGAGTTGCTGTAAGGGGACCATTCGGGTCCTCGTTCCCGATGTCGGAAATGGCAGGGCACGACATCCTCCTTGTTGCCGGAGGACTGGGGCTTGCACCGCTCCGGGCACCGCTTTTCTGGATCAACGACCACCGCGACCAGTATGGCAACGTCCACCTGCTGTACGGCACCAAGGAACCGTCACAAATGCTCTTCACCTACCAGTTCGAGGAGTGGAAAACCGTCAGCCATATCGACCTGCACACGATTGTCGAACAGGCTCCTCCGGAATGGAGCGGTAACAGGGGCATGATCACGGACCTTTTCAATAACATCTCGATAGATCCGGTCCGAACCTATGCGATCGTCTGCGGTCCGCCAGTGATGTTCAAGTTTGTCTGCCAGTATCTCGACAAGCAAGGCATACCCATGAACAGGATGTTCGTCTCGCTCGAACGACGGATGCACTGCGGTATGGGGAAATGCTGCCGCTGCATGGTCGGCTCGACATTCACCTGTGTCGACGGACCGGTTTTCGATTACTGGTCGGTCATGAACCTTAAAGAAGCAATCTAGGAGAAGAGCGTGCAACACCTTGGATTCAGCCACCAGAAACTCAGGATAGGCTCCTTTGACTTCACCTGCTGCGAAGGGTGCCAGCTGCAGCTGGCGAACCGGGAATCGAACCTGCCGGACTTCCTGAACCTGCTCGACATACGTAACTTCAGGGAAATCTCATCCGAGCGGCATGACGACTACGACATAGCCCTTGTAGAAGGCAGTATCAGCCGCCCCGATGAAATAGAACGCCTGCAGGATATCCGCAAACGCGCAACCGTACTTATAGCTTATGGCAGCTGCGCCTGTTTCGGCGGGGTGAACAGCCTGAAAAACCGTTTCCCGATCGAGGAAGCCATAGAAGAAGTCTATGGCGACCACAAGGTAGAGACCATGCCGGTCAGGAAAATCAGCGATATCGTGAAAGTTGACTTTTCGATTCCCGGCTGCCCGGTATCGAAGAAGGAAGTGGAGCGAATCGTCGTTGCCGTAGCCACAGGATCTGTCCCTTCGCTGCCGGCCTGGCCGGTGTGCGTCGAATGCAAGCAGAATCAGAACACCTGCCTGTTCGACCTGGGCGAGATCTGCCTTGGCTCCATTACGATGGGGGGATGCGATGCGGTCTGCACAACAGGAAAAACCCCTTGCCTGGGCTGCCGGGGACCAGCAGAAGGCATCAACTACCCTGCCCTGCGCCAGCTGGTAAGCGAACGCGGCATGAGTCTTGACGAGCTCGATGAAAAGCTCAGGTTCTATAACTGTTTCACCACATTCACCGATGGCGAAGAACATTAACTGCGATATTGACGTCCACCACCTCACGCGCGTGGAAGGACACGGCAACATAGAAATCAGGATTCGTGACGGCAAACTCGAAAAAGCACAATGGGCAGTTGTGGAAACCCCTCGTTTCTTCGAAGTTATGGTCAAGGGAATGAGTGCTGAACGAGTACCATTCCTTACCTCCAGGATCTGCGGCATATGCTCGATAAGTCACGCCCTGGCCAGCATCCGCTCCCTGGAACGGGCAATGGGCATCACGCCACCACCAGCTGCCGAAAAACTTAGGCTGCTTGCCATGCATGGCGAAACCCTGCAAAGCCATGCGTTGCACATCTTTTTTCTGGCAGTACCGGACTTCGTTGGCACCCCGAGCGTTTTACCGCTCATCGAGTCGAACCCTGAAATCGTCCAGACAGGGCTCAGGCTCAAAGAGGCAGGCAACAGCATCAGTGCCCTCATCACAGGAAGATGCACGCACCCGGTAAGCCTGGTCCTTGGAGGAGTCAGCAAGGCTCCCGGAAAAAAAGAGCTCCAGGCTCTCCGTGCGCAGCTTCTGCAATGCATTCCTGACCTTGCGGCCACTGCAGAGTTCTGTGCTACACTTTCCATACCGGACTTCGAACGTGAAACGGAATTCGTCTCGCTCTATAACGACTCGACCTATCCCTATATCGGTGGTGACCTGCTCTCTACAGATGGTGTGCGACGGGAAGAAAACGACTACCTGGCAATGACCAACGAATACTCGCCTGAGTTCACGACCACGAAATTCACACGCCTCAGCCGTGAGTCGTTCGCTGCTGGTGCCTTGGCACGATGCAACAACAATGCAGGACTGCTCAGGCCGGAGGCACAAAAAACAGCTGGAGATTTCGGCCTTGCCCCGGTATGCCACAACCCGTTCATGAACAACATTGCCCAACTGGTCGAATGCGTTCATATCGTTCACGATGCTGTAGCGCATATCGACGAACTGCTCGAGGATCCTCTCGACAGGATCCGGTCTGCCTGGAAACCACGGGCCGGTGCTGCCACAGGAGCAGTGGAAGCCCCCAGGGGCATCCTCTATCACCACATGGAAACCGATGAGCATGGCAAGATTGTCAAGGGCGACTGCATCATACCCACTACGCAGAACAACGCCAACATCCATCACGATCTCGACGCCCTTGCTCGCTGGGCACTGGAGAGAGGCAAAAAAGACGGGGAGATCCAGCTCCTCTGCGAAATGCTGGTACGGGCCTATGACCCCTGCATCTCCTGCTCAGTCCACTAAAGGGAACCTCTAAAAAGTTGTTCCGCCCAACGCAGTTCTCAGTCCGCTCACGACACTTTTCAGAGGTTCCCTGAAGAGTGCCTGCAGAAAACAGCACGGCCCACCAGGAAAAGCGTTCCCTGGAGGGCCGTTACGGTCTGTATTTCGACGTCAGTTCAGACGATCTCTACAAGCTCAATGGCAAAAGTAAGGTCCTGACCGGCGAGCGGGTGGTTTGCATCTATGGTGATAGCGGTTTCCTGGACATCGGTCACAAGCACGACTGCCTGCTGGCCATTGGCCATGCTGACCTGCAGCTGCTGGCCAAGAGTAACCTCCATCCCTTCGGGAAGCCTCTCACGGGGAACCTCGGTCACAAGATCCTTGCTATGGGGACCATAAGCGTTTTCCGACGCTATGGTAGTTTCGGTCGACGAACCCGGCTCGAGACCAACGACAGCCTGTTCGAACCCGGGAATGACCATACCTTCACCAATGGTGAACTCAAGCGGTTCACGCTCGACCGATGAATCGAATACACTACCGTCGCCGAGTTTTCCAGTATAATGGACTTTTACTTTATCGCCTTGTTTTGCAGGCATACATCCTCCTCTTTCTTGTCTGTTTCTCTGTTCTGAATGAATATGCATCAACCATCACCAGACACCCGTTAAGCCCCCTGGATAACAATCGACCGCAGGTAAACTATGGAAAAATAGATTAAAATCACACCCCCTCACCTTCAATGCGAAGTTTCGGGAGTGATCCTGGATAATGTTCCCGGAGGAAACCGAGCAGCTTCTCACGCACAAGGCAACGCAGATCCCAGGCATCGGAAGAGTTTCGTGCGCTCACGAGCGCCCTGAGCTCCAAGGTCCGCTCGGTAGCGTTGGTCACCTGCAGCCCGACAACCCGCCCGTCCCAGAGCTGAGTCCCTTCCACAATACGTTGCAGTTCCTTACGAAGAACCTCCACATCAACCTGGTAGTCAGTGTAGAGGTAGACCGTCCCAAGCAACTCAGCCGACGTACGGGTCCAGTTCTGGAATGGCTTTTCGAGGAAATGGCTGATCGGCACCACCAGCCGGCGCTGATCCCAGATTCTCACGACCACATAGGTCAGGGTAATCTCTTCGATGCGCCCCCACTCGTTCTCAACGATCACCACATCATCTATCCTGATAGGCTGAGTGACCGCAATCTGTATGCCCGCGATAAGCGTCGCAATACTTCGCTGCGCAGCAAAACCAAGCATGATACCAACGATACCCGCCGATGCCAGCACGCTCAGACCAACCTGCCGGACAGGATCGAAACGCATCAGAATAATCGATGCGGCAACTATCACGATAAGCACGTTCAGCACTTTACGCAGCAGTTCAAGATGAGTTGCAACCCTTCTCGCTTCGAGATTATCCTGCTTTTCAAGGTTGTAATAACGCTGGATAAGGGCGCTTGCCACCCTGAAGGCGCGCATGGAAAACCATGAGAAAGCAACGACAAACAGTATCGCTACCAGGTGGGAATACAGAGGAAGATACGGAGCTGCATAGAGCGCCATAGCTGGCCGCAAGAGGAGTCCTGACACTGATAATGCAAGCGGCTTGAGGGGCCCCAGAAGCAGGCCTGTAGACACGCGACCCTTGAGGAGCACTCCCGCCTTACGAAGCAGCATAGAAGCTGCAAGGTACAGCAAAACCGCACCGCAAAACAGCACAAACGGCAGGAGGAGGGCAGCATAAAACGGATTCTGGAGCATGTTTATTTTACAAGCCGCCTGGTTTCCGATCGTGAACGGAAAACACAATCTTCAATCGCCATCCCACCGAAATAGTTGCCGCCCAGGAGCAGCTTCCTGCCCTGGAGGAGGCTATCCATCTCCTTGAGCCACTTGTCGTGTCCCAGCCTGAGGGAAGGGACGATATTGATCGTAGAATATATATGAGCAATCTTTGACGTCGTTATGCCGAGCGCTTCTGTAATACGGCTCATTTTTCGCTCATCATCGAGCCCCGGCTTGAAGTGGAAAGCAAAGCCCCGGTAATAGTCATCCGGAACGACATCCCTCGATACGGCCGAGAAAAAGATGTCTTCCGGGGAAATCAGGGCCGCAACAGGCTTGAGCGCAATATCTTCCTTGCGAATCACGACACCAACTGAGTCAACCGAAGCTGCCTTGAGCTTCCCGAGATGTGCAGCAATGGCTGGGTCGACCTCTTTGAGCAGGGATGCACCCGCAGCAGAAGGAAGCGCAAGGGCAAGAGTCTCAGCCGTAAAGCTGCTGCCTTCAGAAGTGGTTACCGTATAGATGCCGTCTTGCAGGGTAACCGTCTTGACATCCTGCGAAGTAAAAACATTGATCCCCTTGCTTTTGGCAATAGCCTTGGCCACAGACTGGAGACCACCCCTGAACGTATAATTCTTCAGCACGTCCTTGCGTTTCTCTCTCGACTTGAACATCATGTCCGCAGGAAAATCGTCGGTCGGCTGGGATGGCACGGCATTGAAGAAGTGACGAAGGGTTTTTTCATAATTCCCTTTTCCGGCAATCTTCGAATAGTACTCCCGCACTGTCAGGCCATCCTTCTTGAGTGAAAACATGGATGGAACCGACTTAAGCGCCTCGAATAGGTTGAGTGCCGACATGAGCGACTTGACCTGGTTGTCGATCAGGAGCGAAAAAGGCACTTTCTCCCGAGGAGTGATCGCGTCCATCAGGTTACAGGCCTCGACAATATCGAGCAGGTTCTGATAAGAACTGTAGCAGGTATGCGCTCCCATTTCCAGCCAGAATTCCCGTCCATTTTCGGCAAAAGTATGGGAGTTGAACGAACCACCTACGCGTTCACGCTTTTCGAGGAGTGTTGTCTTATATCCTGCCTGGGCGGCATAAAATGCCATGGAGAGGCCGCTGATCCCGCCTCCTACTACCAGAACGTCACTTTTCATGTTGTGTCACCAGTTAGTTGTAAGCAAATAAAACTGTTACTTAATGTAGTGAAAACCGCAAGCCAATAACAATCTTTTAGGCTCCGCTATTTCAAGCGCTGGCTTAGCTCTGGCGCCCCTCGTAGCCACCCGCACGGTACTCTGCGACATATCGGACGTAATTGCCGGGCGATTCGGTCACCACCTTTTTTTCTGTATCGGTCAGCGGACGCATAATTTTAGCAGGGACCCCCGCGGCAAGCATTCCTGAGGGAATCGCAAACCCCTGACGGACGAGTGCACCTGCAGCGACAATGGAAAACGGTTCGGCTACACAGTCGTCGAGCAGCGTCGAGCCCATCCCTACAAGCACATGATCCTCGATCCTGCAGGCATGGAGAACAGCCCCATGGCCGATCGTCACATCACTGCCTATATGCAGCGGGCCGGTATCATGCGTCACATGCAGGGCGGCGTTGTCCTGAACGCTTGTCCGACAGCCGATGGTAATCGGGCAGACGTCGCCCCTGATGACGGCATTGAACCAGACACTGGAATCTTCTCCGATCTCCACATCCCCTATCACGCATGCCCCCTCGGCAAGAAAAACCGACTCATGAATACGCGGATAGACCCCTTTATAGGGAAGTATTGTTGCCATGTGTATATTGATTGGTTAACTCTGACGCACATTTTTCCACGGTATTTCCCATGAACTCGAAGCTCAGCTGTACCAAGTTAAAAAAGATCTACAACAAACGGGAAGTAGTCAAAAGCTCTTCTATCGAAGTCAGTCAGGGTGAAATAGTAGGCCTCCTTGGTCCGAACGGTGCCGGCAAGACCACCACGTTCTACATGATTGTAGGGTTGGTCAGGCCTGACGCCGGCTCGGTCTTCCTCGATGACCGGGACATCTCGCTGCTGCCGATGTACAAGCGGGCCCGTCTGGGCATCGGCTACCTGCCCCAGGAAGCATCGGTATTCCGCAAGATGAATGTTCGGGACAACATCATGAGCGTCCTCGAATTCACAGCCCTTTCCCGTAAAGAGCAGGAGGAACGGACGGACAAGATGCTCGAAGACCTCAATATCACCCATATACGTGCAAACATGGGCTACGCCCTGTCAGGCGGAGAACGCCGGAGGGTTGAAATCGCCCGGGCACTGGCACTCGACCCAAGCTTCATCCTCCTCGATGAACCCTTTGCCGGTGTAGACCCTATCGCTGTCGAAGATATCCAGGAGATAGTTGCCGACCTGTCAGGCCGCAATATCGGCGTCCTGATCACCGACCACAACGTTCATGAAACACTCTCCATTACCGACAAGGCCTACCTGATGTTCGACGGCAGGATCTTCATGCAGGGCACCCCAGCTGAAATTGCAGCCGATCCCGAAGCAAGGAAAGTCTACCTCGGCGAAAAATTCAACCTGGAACGTTACTAACCCCCCGAACCGCGTCTTATTCCCATGACAATGTCACAGCATTTCCTGTTCCGATCGGAAGGAGGATTCATACGCATCCCTATATGGGGGCACATTCCCCTCAACCGCGCCCTCAAGCGCATACTTGCCCATCCAGCCTTCCTCCGTCTCAAAGGAATCCGCCAACTCTCGTTTGCGCAGCAGGTCTATCCGGGCGCGAACCATACCCGCTTCGAACACTCCATCGGGGTGTACCACCTCATGAAGCTCATCCTGCAGAGAATCGTGACCAACCCACTTGGCGAAAAGCTTCAGGAGGGGGCATTCCGCTTCGATGAGCACGCCTGCAGGCTGCTCCTGTCAACCGCACTCCTGCATGACATCGGTCACTACCCCCATGCACACGTCCTCGAAGAACAGGCTCCGATCCATAACGGCCATCCGGTCTTTGCAAGCCATGAATCACTGATCGAACGCTTCATCCACCTCGAGCCCGAAGGATTTCCCTCCATCGCCGAAATCCTGACAGACGAATGGCAAGTGGATCCGCAGGATGTCATTGCGCTCATAAAGGGTGAAGAACAAAGCCTGTTCAGAAAACTGATCAGCGGAACGCTCGACCCCGACAAAATGGACTACCTGATGCGCGATGCCCATCACTGCAACATTCCTTATGGCAGCATAGATATAGAACGCTTGATAGAGTCTTTCGTCCCCGATCCGGAACAGCAGCGATTTGCCATCACGGAAAAAGGGATCGCTCCACTTGAAAGCCTGCTGTTTGCCAAATACATGATGATGCGCAATGTTTACTGGCACCATACCAGCAGGACCTTTGCCGTCATGCTCCGTCGTTTCCTTCAGGACTGCCTGGAGGACAGCCTGCTCACTCCCGGTGAGCTCACCCGGCTGTTTTACGACAACTCGGACGACAAAGTGCTCTACGACCTCACCGAACTGCTTGCAGGCAAGCAATCACCCTCAGCGTCCCTCCTGAACCTGATCCTCCAGAGGAGAATATACAAGCGGGCTATTACCCTCGTCCCCTACCTCAACGGCGCAGGAGCTCCCGAAGAGTGGATGTTCAGCTACTCGACCGACCACATCCGGCGTACCAGGAAAGAACGAGAACTCTGCCACGTTATCGGCCGTCATCACCATACAGCCCTTGCAGGGCATGAAATCATTATCGATCCGCCCTCCACAAAGGATATCTTCGACTATGCCGACCTCAAGGAACTCAGGGTGCTTCCCTCTCGCAAGGAACACGGCGCCTTTGCTGCCAGCAGTGAAAGCCCCTATGTAAGGTTCGATGATTTTGGAGCATCAGTGTTCAGGTCGGACTTCATCCTCTCATTTGAACGGTACACAAAGAAATTCCGCATCGTCTGCCGAGAAGACCTTGTCCCACTGCTCATCGAACACCAGGAAGAGGTCACCGATATCCTCCGCAAAGCATAAACTTTTATTAAATTGACTGAAGATGGCCTAGAGGACCCTCTACAAAGCAACAACTCTCAAGCAGGACAGGGAACATGGAACACCAGGACAACTACTATAAAGGACTATTTTACGGCGCAGTACTGGGCGCGGCGGCAGGCACGATCATGGGGTTGCTGTTCGCACCCAACAAGGGACGCGAAACCCAGCAGATCATTACCGGGAAAGTACGTCACGCACTGGGACGGGCGACAGACAAGGCATCAGAATTCTATGACCGCGAGAATGGCGAACAGAGCTTCACCAACGAAGCACTGAATCGGTCGAATGAGATCATCGACAACGCAAAGGAAGAGGCAAAAAAGATCCTCCAGGATGCAAACGCCATCCTACGCGACATAAAAAACGCAAAAGATACCACGCGAACGGAAAACGCCAGTTAGAGACGACTATGCTTACCTACAGGGAAAGAGGCCTGGACCAGAAAGATAAAGGTACCACCGGGCATGCTGTTCTGCTCCTGCATGCCTTCCCGCTTTCAGCAGAAATGTGGGAACCCCAGCTCGACATGCTGACGAAAAACGGTTACGTCGCCCTAGCCCCTAACGTGTATGGCGTCGATGGCTCACCTTCCCGCAAGGCATGGACGTTCTGTGACTATGCTGACGAACTTGCCCAGCTGCTGCAGCAGCTGGGCATTGCTACCGTCACGGTTGTCGGGCTCTCGATGGGCGGCTACCAGGCATTCGAACTCTGGAAACGCCACCCTGAACAAGTTGCCTCCCTGGTGCTCTGTGATACACGTGCTGAAAGCGACACCCCGCAAGCCACACAGAACCGGCAGGAATTCATGAAAGCGGTCAGGGACAAAGGTGCTGTGGAAGCCGTCAGGAGAATGCTGCCGCAAGTATTCAGGGAAGGTGCTGAACGCTCAAGGGAAGAGGAGCTCTTCAGCTCCATGGTCATGCAGCAAAGCGGAGAAGCCATTGCTGAAACAATGGCAGCCATTGCCGGACGGACCGACTCGACCCCGATACTGGAAACCGTAACATGCCCGACAACCATCATTACCGGCACAGGTGACCGGCTGACACCGCCCAACCTGGCAGAGAGTATGCACAGGGCCATACCGCATGCAGAAAACCTGCAACTGGATAACGCGGGTCACCTGTCGAACATGGAGCAGCCTGAAGCGTTCAACAGGCTACTCCTTTCCCACCTCGGGAAGCTCAGGCTTCGAGACCTCGGATAAGGTCGAAGAAGTTCGGGAACGATACACCGATCACCTCAGCATCGGACAACGCCATATCCATATCCAGCGCTTCGGCAGCTATAGCAAAGCTCATTGCGATGCGATGATCGTGGAAACATTCGATCTTCACGCTGCCGGAAGGCTGACTGGCCCTTGCAACCACCCTGAACCCGTCGGGGTATTCCTCACAGCGAAAACCACACTGCTCGAGGTTAGCCACGACCGCGCTGATCCTGTCACTCTCCTTGGTGCGCAGCTCTTCAGCATGGTGCAGTTCGAACTCTCCCGTAGCACAGGCTGAAAAAACAGCAAGCATNGGAATCTCGTCGATGATATCGGCAACGACCCGTTTGTCCGAAATACGAATCGGCTGTATCGAGTCAGTCCAGGAAACNATAATATCGCCTATTGCCTCGCCACCGACTGTACGTTCATTCTCGAACATGATAGCAGCCCCTGCATCCAGCAAGAGTGCAATATACCCGGCACGGGTAGGATTGAGACAGACATCCTTCAGCACAATCTCCGACCCCTTGACGAGAAGGCCGAGTGCGATCAGAAAACATGCTGCAGAAGGGTCACCCGGCACATAAAAAGGCCTCGCGGCTATTTCCTGCCGACCAGGTACAATCACCGCCCGGCGACCATCAGGAAGTTCCTCGGTATGAAGACCAAGCATGAGCTCGGTGTGGTTTCTTGATGGCAGGCTTTCGATAACCCTGCTCTCACCGTCAGCATGAAGTGCGGCAAATGCAACCAGAGACTTGACCTGGGCTGAAGGTACCGGAAGTTCATACGTAACCGGTTTCAGCTCCCTGGTCCCACGGATAGTCACTGGTGCCGTATTGGTTGGCGAAAGGGAAACATCCGCCCCCATGAGGGTAAGCGGATCCTGGATTCGGCGCATAGGGCGCTTCATGAGCGACTCGTCGCCAACCAGCACGCTTTCAAACGGCTGGGCGGCCAGGATACCGGCCATCATCCGCATGGTACTGCCGGAATTGTTGCACATCAGGGGTGCTGCGGGACAACTGAGGCTCCAGAACCCGTCCGATTCCATACATACCCGTCGCACAGTTCCGCCACCCGGCAAGGTATCCAGCTCCTGGCGCAGCCTGATACCGCATGCCTGAAGCACTTCCAGTGTCGACTGGTTATCATAACCACCGGAAAAATTGGTGATTTCAGTCGTCCCTTTTGCAAGCGCCCCGATGAGGGCCGCCCGGTGGGATATGGATTTATCAGGCGGGAGGGTAGTGACGACCCCTTTAAAGACCTTCATGTCAATAGTGGTTTGCTATGGTGCTGTCTACGAAAAAAAAGCAGCCCTGCTGAGGGCTGCTTGTTCCAATCCTGTTTTACAGGAGATCAGGAGTTGCGTTCTTCGTTAGCCCGCTGCGCCCTGCGCTTGCTCCTCGAACGTTTGAGCCTGTCATCTACGGACGGCTTGACGAAATACGCTTTCTTGCGATACTCCTTCAGTACGCCTGCTCTCTCATACTTCTTCTTGAAGCGTTTGAGCATCCTGTCGATCGACTCGTTATCATTGATCTGTACGCTTACCAATTTCCAATCACCTCCTTACGGTTGATCTTTATCGTTTAAGTTTCATTTTCAGTAAATCCGCAATCGCATCATTCTTGCCTGTACTGCCCTGGCTGCACTGCACATTTTCAAGAAGCTGCTTCCGCCCGCTCCTGATAAACTCCACAATAATGACGTGCGCCCCGCTCCCAGTGGCATTTTTCTCCCTTACAATCCCGACCTCGTCGAGCCCCTTGTGGTAGAGCGCATCTCCCTGAGCATAAATACCATGCGGCGAATAGAGCTGACAGTCAGAAGCTTCCAGCTCTTCGAGATTCTGCTCCCGGTCTATCTGGATCTGCCACTCCTTGAGCAGGTAGACCTGGTTACATACGGCACAGCGGATCCAGTACTGGTTTTCCGCCGGTGCTACCGGTTCAGGATCTGCTTCCTGCTGCTTTTTCTTTTTCGACCTGGAAGGCTCAGGCTTGTCGAGGAGATCATCCTCCCGCGGCTTGTCGCTTGGCTTCCACTCACCGACAAACACTTTTTGCGTCACCTGCTCGCACCCTTCACAGAATCCGGCCTTTATCTTGCCGTCAAGAATAAACTGCCGTTTCCTGGATTCAGGTAGTTCAATACCCACAGCTTCAGCATCGGCAGAATCTTTCCTTTTCACTGTTTTCTTTTCAGCAACCATAGCACGCATCATAATCAACGAAAACTTCTTCAGGAATGCCTAATTACATAAATCTGCAAAAAAAAACAACCGCTAATCTGCTCCAAGTAGTCACTTATGGGTCAACGCATCAATAAGATCTGATTTTGTAAGGAGTTGCATCCTGCCATCAGAAAGACTGATCAGAACCCCAGACGTATTTTCCTGCAGTTTTTCAGACAATTCGGAAATCGTGGCGTGAGGCTGGCAAACAGCGAAAGGCTGCTCCATGAAACCGACAACATTCGAATTCATCGCCTCATCATTTTCTATGAGTATCGACAGAATCTTGTTTTCACTGATACTACCGATAGCTGTGCCGTACGAAACCACAGGCAGCTGCGACACGTCATTCTGCTTCATCATCTCGAACACCTCTGCAAGAGTATTTTCCGGATGAGCAAAAATCAGATCCTTCCGGCTTTTAAGCCCCAGAATCTCCTCTGCGGTTATCTCGCCCCGGGAAGAGGGAGCCTTCCTGTAGAACCCCTGTTCCTTCATCCACTGGTCATTGAACACCTTGCTCATATAAAAACTGCCACTATCCCCCATCATCACTACCAATGAAGCATCGGAACCGAGATGCGCACCGGCACGAAGCGCTGCGTACATAGCTGCTCCCGATGAACCGCCGGCAAAAATCGACTCCGCCTGCAACAGGTCACGGGAGCAGTTCAGGGCGTCGTAATCGCTCACCTGGACAATCTCATCTATCACGGCAGGATCCCAGAGAGATGATGCCCATAAGGCCCCTATCTCCTCCAGCTCACATGGTACTGTGCATGTGGTCTGCTCCCCTTTGAAAAGGTCGCGATAGACCGATCCTTCTGGCTCTACGCCTACAATGCGGATAGCTGGGTTCTTCTGCTTCAGCCACCTGCCAAGGCCAGATACCAGGGCACCTGATGTTACCGGAACGAACAGATGTGTAAAATTCCCCCCCGTCTGTTCCCAGAGCCTGGGTGCTGTCACCTCCTCGTGGACAGAGCGGCTCAGGGGATGTTCATACATATTGGCAAAATATGCCTGGTGGAGGTTGGCAACCAGGTTTTCAGCGACATTGACACAGCTGCGGGGTTCTCCCGGCAGGGCACACGAAGGCGTGATCACAACCTCTGCACCTATGGCCTTGCAGAGCTGCTGTTTTTCACGTGATATCCTGTCAGGAATGACCAGAAGCACCTTGTACCCCCTGGGAACTGCAGCCATGGCCAGGGCGATGCCACTGGCACCATAAGTCCAGTCGACGATCGTCATCCCCGGGGAAATCTCTCCCTGTGCTTCGGCCTGGCGGATGATCGATACCGCCTGGTTCCAGTACTGCGTTCCGGAAGGATTGACATATTCCAGTCCCGCGAACACCGATGGACGTAAATGAGCCCCGAGGCGCTGGATCCTCACAAGCGGTGAAGGACCGCTGATGGCAAACATATCCTGCTGCAGCATGCTGCTCCCTGAAGATGGTTAATCAAATAAGATCTGCGTTGTCTTTGAATGTAACACCTCTCCCCAACCTTTCAAATTCCCCCCGGGCACCAGCTTTGGCAAAGCCTCGGAGAGCTTTATATTCAAGTAAAATGCTTGAGAGCCGAACATCCCTGACAACGTACCATTGACAAACGAGATCCTTTCGACCAGCACACCCGATGAGCATCTGAGCGAAGCACGTATAGCTACCCGGAACCTGCGCTCAAACCTCGACACCATCCGTTCGATCACAGGCCGTCAACAACGCATTATGGGGGTTGTCAAGGCAAATGCCTATGGACATGGGGCAACGATGATAGCCCGGGCTCTCGAGCATGAAGGCATCACTGATTTCGGGGTTGCAAACATAGAGGAAGCCATTGCACTGCGCCAGCAGCAGGCCGTTTCCCCCTCGTCGGGAATCCTGGTGTTCTGCACGCCACCACCATCCCACCTGCCCTGGTACATCAGATATGATACCGACCTGACAGTAGCCGACAATGCAGGTCTGCAGGCCGCAAGCGCAGCAGCAGCAGCCTCTGGACACAACATCAACATCCATGTCAAGACAGATACCGGCATGGGGCGACTGGGCCTGCCACCCGAAGAAGCGATGCTGCTCTGCAAAGCAGTAGAGCAGGATCCGAACCTCACCCTTAAAGGGGTATATACCCATTTTGCCGAAAGCACGTCTCCTGGCAGCTTTACACGCAAACAGCTCTCCATGTTCAGGGGTTTCTGCAGCGAACTTGAACATGGTACTGGAAAAAAGATACTCAAGCATGCTGCCAACAGCGGAGCCATCCTCTCCATGAAAGAGTCGTTTTTCGACATGGTACGCCCAGGCATCATGCTCTACGGCTACCCTCCCACGGATACACTATCTGCAGCTCCGGAGCTGCACCCCGTTATGCAGCTGTGCGCAAGGATACAGTTTATCAAAACTATCCGCAAAGGTTCGACCATAAGTTACGACAGGACCTGGCAAGCCCCCGCCGACTGCCGGATCGCATCTATTGCCGCCGGCTATGCCGACGGCTACCCAAGAATACTGTCAAACAGAACATCAGTCAGGATCAATGGCCATGACTGCCCGCAAAGAGGAACCATCACCATGGACCAGTTCATGGTGGAACTCCCCCCGGAAGCAACGGCAGCACCAGGAGACTGGGCGATACTGTTCGGCTGGGAAGGCCCCCAACTGCAGGAACTTGCACACACATGCGGCACGATCACCTATGAACTGCTCTGTGCCGTTGCAGGCAGGGTACACAGAACACCGGTAACATGAAACTGCACGAACAACTTGCACGACGCCTCGGCATGACACGGGCGGAAATTGCAGCCGTCAGTGTACTCCTCGTGCTCTTCCTCCTCGGCACAGCCGTCGGTGGCTGGAAAAACAGCGTACCGGAAGAGAAATTCCTCAACAACTCACCACCTGAACAGCATGATGCCCTTGTCGACAGCCTCCTTGCAGAAGCAAGGAAGCTCAGGGAAACTCCGGTTACACAGGATACGCAGGCCCCCAGGTCCGGGAAGGCCCCCTCCAGATCCGGAACATCAAAGATAGAGTTCACCACCGCAAGTATCGAAGAGCTCTCGTCAATTCCTGGCATCAGCACCGTACTGGCAACCAGGCTTCTGGAATTCCGCGATTCCCGGAACACAAAGATTGAAAGATTCGACGAATTTTCAGAAGTTAAGGGAATAGGGCCTCAACGAATATCCGTCCTTAAACAACACCTGATACTCCCGTGATGATGAACACCCGGCATGTCTGCATGATTGACCGTTTCTCGACAACCCTTGCCGCCGTAGGGCCGGAACCTTCCAGCAACAGGCTGCGGGCAAGGTGTCAGCGGCTGGGTGTCGGGTTCTCCCATCTCGAAGGTGATCGCCGGGAAAAAGGGATGAAGAAAATCATCGACATACTTGCCAGGTTCAACCCGACAAGCGTCTCGCTGATCATCAACCCCGGCAGGCTTCATACACTGGAAACCTTGCACCGGGAAGGAACTCCCTGTGAAATGTTCGATAGCCAGTGCCGTATCGAGGCTAGTCACTATTTCAAAAAGCCTGAACACTATACCTGGGAACACATCCCCTTTGATATCTCCTCGCGGGAAAACGATGCAACAGGTCATGAGCTGCTCATCTATTATCCGGCAACCACCCTCCGGGAGCTGCAGCGCGAATTGTCAAAGCAAACCCGGATCAGTGATACTGCACTCTACCTCAAGTCCCTGGTCGCACACTCCTTACTGAGTGGTAAAGAGGAAGCGCTGCTCGAACTCGAGCCGGACACCATAACGTTCTGGGTTTCCTGTAACGGCCGACTCAGGGAGTTTTTCCACCATCGCACCAGGAACACTCAGGAAACGGAGTTTTTCAGTATTCATGAACTGAGCCATAAACGCCAACAGCCACTGAGGATTGCAAAGGTTACAGGAACACTCGCAAGTAACCGAAGCCTTCTGGAGCGTATAGCAGAACGAGCCCGATGCAGGCTGGAACCTTTCCAACCTGTAACAGGGCTCGTCATGGATACCCGCACGAAAAACATCTGCAGGAACGGCAGTGGGCTCAAGGCTGTCTCTGCCGCCCTCGTCGCCCGTACCGCAGAAGAAGCCTGAAAAGTAACATTGCCCTACAGGCGTCCGAGCAGCCGCTCAGCGATCTGCACCGCATTGGTTGCAGCCCCCTTGCGAAGATTATCGGCCACAATCCAGAGGTTGAGGGTCCTGGGGTTCCAGTAGTCACGCCTTATCCTGCCAATAAACACCTCATCCTTCTCATATGACGAGAGCGGCATCGGGTAGAGATTGGAACCAGGATCGTCCTGTACAATGATCCCCGGGCTCGAAGTAAGCAGCGAACGAAGCTCGTCGATATCGAAATCCTCCTCAAACTCCACGTTGAGCGATTCACCATGACCTCCGTAGACCGGAATCCTCACCGTCGTCGGTGAAATACTCAGCCCTTCATCCCCCATGATCTTGCGGGTCTCGTTGACCATCTTCATCTCCTCCTTGGTATAGCCATTGTCGAGGAAGACATCGATATGCGGCACCGCATTGTAGGCAATCTGGTGGACATGGGTGAACTTCTCGGGTATCTTGCCCGACAGTTCGTCTTCAAGGGCATCCCTGCCAGCTTTCCCCTTCCCTGTCACAGACTGGTAAGTAGAAACCACAACCCGGCGGATACGGTAACGATCGTGCAGCGGCTTGAGAGCGACCACCATCTGGATGGTTGAACAGTTGGGGTTGGCAATGATCTTCTCCGGCTGCCCATCCTTGTCGAACAGAGCCTCGGGATTGACCTCGGGAACAACCAGCGGCACATCGGGATCCATGCGGAATGCAGAGGAGTTATCGATCACAACAGCACCTTCGGCTGCAGCAACCGGAGCCCACTCGCGACTTGCCGACGCGCCAGCAGAAAACAACGCTATATCGACACCCTTGAAAACCTCGCGGGATGGAACCTGCGTAACATAAGGTTTACCGTTAAAGATAACCTCCTGCCCTCTGCTTCGCTCTGAGGCGAGGGGGATGAGCTCGCTGACGGGAAAACCCCGCTCTTCAAGAATTGTAGCCATAGTCCGGCCGACAAGGCCAGTTGCACCGAGAATTGCAACCCGGTACGCTCTGTTATTACTCATAAACCTGTACTCACCTGTAGTTTGCTTGTTTAGAAAAAGCTATTTGAGGATCAGCCGTTGTGAATGATCGTTGATAAACTCTGCATAATCCCGCAGACGGCCTTCGCGCTCATACCCCTCGCATGCAACCTCATACGACTGCAGGATCTCGACGGTCCTTTCCCACTGATCCTCCCGCACAATCTGGTTGCGAATTTGTGACACCCTTGGCAGCCCCTTGAGGTAGGTTGCATAATGGCGCCGCATCTCGAGGTTACCGTACTTCTCCCCCTTGTATTCGATCGACATCTTAAGATGCTCTATGGCTGCAGCTATCCGGTCATGGTAATCAGGCTGCCAGCTCACCTTGCCAGTATCGAGCAGCTCCCTGGCCTGGCGGAAAATAAACGGGTTACCTATTGCCCCTCGCCCTATCATAATCGCATCAGCCGATGTCTGCGCAAACATGGCCGCAGCATCCGATGCACTCCAGATATCGCCGTTGGCAATCACCGGAACCGTTGCCTTCTCCTTGACCCTCGTAATCCATTCCCAGTCCGCCACGCCTTTGTACATCTCGCTCCTTGTCCTGCCGTGAATGGCAAGCGCTGCAATACCGGCATCTTCAAGGCGAGGTACGATATCGAGAATATTAAGCGAATCACGATCCCAACCGAGCCGAGTCTTCACCGTTACAGGCAGGCTGACAGCCTTGACAACGGCAGCCGTGATACGAGCCATCTTTTCCGGCTCCTTGAGCAGGGCTGCACCAGCCCCCTTACCGGCAACTTTCTTTGCCGGACAGCCGAAATTGATATCTATCCAGGAAGGGCCTGCCTCTGCAGCAATAACTGCAGCTTCAGCCATAGCCTCCTCGGCATTGCCGAATATCTGGATAACCGCTGGTTCCTCATCAGTGTCAAAACGCATTTTACCCAGGGATTTTTCCACCCCTCTCCTGAGCGCTTCTGCACTGATGAATTCCGTATAGACCACATCCGCACCGAACCGCTTGCAGAGCTTCCGGAACGACCGATCAGTCACATCCTCCATGGGTGCGAGCATCACCGGGCGGGCCATATCGAAGGAACCGATTTGCATACGCTCAGGCCTCCTGTGGTTCCGCTGCGGGCAGTGCTGGAGACATCACCTCCCGCACCTGCTGCCTGATTTTTGCATACAACTCAGGATCTTCACGCAGTGCCTTCTTGACCGCTTCCCGACCCTGACCGAGCTTCTCGCTTTCGTAACTGAACCATGCACCCGATTTGCGGACTATGCCAAATTCTACGGCCAGATCGATCAGCTCACCCATAAGCGAAATTCCCTCACCGTACAGAATATCGAATTCTACAGTCTTGAAGGGTGGCGCAACCTTGTTCTTGACAATCTTGACCTTGGTCCTGTTCCCTATGATGTCCGTCCCATCCTTGATCTGTGCCGTACGCCGGATCTCGATACGTACCGAAGAATAAAACTTCAGGGCTTTGCCGCCGGTCGTTGTTTCCGGGTTGCCGTAGACAACACCGATCTTGTCGCGTAACTGGTTGATGAACACCGCAACGCAGCTTGACTTTGAAATCGCACCGGTAAGCTTCCGCAGCGCCTGGCTCATCAGCCTGGCCTGGAGCCCCATGACACTGTCCCCCATCTCGCCTTCGAGTTCCGCCTGCGGGACCAGTGCTGCAACTGAATCGACCACGATAATATCCACCGCTCCGCTCCTCACGAGCGTCTCTACAATGGAGAGCGCCTGCTCACCTGACTCCGGCTGGCTGACCAGGAGAGAGTTGATGTCCACGCCCAGTTTTTTTGCGTAGGCCTGGTCGAACGCATGCTCCGCATCTACCATAGCGGCAACACCGCCCAGTTTCTGCGCTTCGGCAACAGCATGCAATGCAAGAGTCGTCTTGCCCGATGATTCAGGCCCGAAAATCTCTACGACACGCCCCTTCGGAAACCCGCCGACACCGAGTGCGAAATCCAGGGCGATCGAACCGCTGGGGATTACAGCTACAGGAAGTACCGCGGCATCACCGAGCCGCATGATAACACCTTTACCAAACTGCTTTTCAAGGGTCTCCATCGCAAGGTTCAGCTGTTTGAGCTTTGCCGGATCGATCTCCCGTTTTGCTGTGTCTTTTTTCTGTGTATCCATAGCAGTTCCTTGATTACAATGATGATTGACTGGAAAAAGCGTCGCCGAGAATCGAGCTCAGAACCTCCTCCACTGACTGGTACTGTATCTCCAACTCAGTGAGAGAGCGCTGGTTACTGTAAAAGAGCTGCTCGCGGGCCAGCCGCATGCTCTCAACGCTGATGTAAGGCCTCCCGCCCGTAACAAGGGCGAAAAGTTCTCCAGCCATACCTGCTAATTTCTGAAAGGCTGGAGCAGCCTCGAACACTGGCTTTCCGCTGCCCCCGGGGAGTTGCCTTACTGTAGTAAACAGTTCACGGAATGAATAATTCCCTGCTGTAATAATATAACGATTTGCAGAAACACCGTTCTGCCAGGCCGCAATGTGGGCCTGAACCACATCATCTATGCCCACCAGGCTTATTCCCCCAGACGGGTAGACGGGAATCCGGCCCATGTAGATATCCCTGATCGCCCTTGTTGATGCATTCTCCACTCCGCCGGCAGTCCGGCCACGCCCCACGACGACAGCAGGATTGACCATCACCACCTCGAGCCCCTCGGCAACACCTCTCATGCACTCCATTTCTGCAAGGTGTTTCGATTCCATGTAGGCAATCCTGTGCTGCCATTCACGGAACGTCGTCTCTTCCGTTGCCGGCAGGCCTTTTGGCGCCACCCCGATGGCAGCTACCGAACTGGTATGCACCAGGCGGCCGACCCCGCATTCCAGGCAGGCATCGACAAGTGCCGCCGTGCCACGAACGTTGACATTGTAAAGCACACCAAGCTGATTACGTGAATAGGCGATATGCCCAGCGCAATTGAACACTACCGACACCCCCTGACAGGCCTCGATCAGTGAAACCGGATCCATAAGATCACCATAGACGAGTTCAACCGGAAGCACCTCGAGCGCCTCTTTTGACGAACCATACCTAACGAGCGCCCGTATACGCCAACCGTCACCAAAGCGCAGGAGCAGCTCGTGCAGCAGGCGTGAACCAATATAACCGGTCGCACCGGTAACCAATATGACCTGTTTACTCTCTACCAACATCTCCTCGTTCAGCTGTTCTCTCTGCGCCCTGCAATTCTGTTCTTAAAAATAAGAAGAAAAAGTACATTGCATTCAAAAACAAACCCTAATTCCGGCTGCTTCCGGAGAACAGCCATGACCTCCCACAACACACACATGCACCAGCCATACACCCCACTCCTCGAAGACCTTACGCCTGCAGGATTACGGGTAGTAACCAACAGGGTAGCCCATGTTGAAAGCGTCACCATAGGGATCTGGATCAATGCCGGCTCCCGGGAAGACCCTCCGGGAAAACAGGGACTCGCACATTTTCTCGAACATGCCGTCTTCAAAGGAGCGGGCACAAGGGACTACCTTCAGGTAGGTCGTTGCATAGAAGAGGTTGGCGGCTACATTGACGCATGGACGACAAAAGAAAACACCTGCATCTATATCCGTTGCCTTGCTCCGCATCTCCATCTTGCCTGCAACCTGCTTGCAGACCTGGTATGTAACCCGACCTTCCCGGAAGACGAGATACAAAAAGAAAAAGAAGTCGTCGCTGAAGAGGTTGCTGGCATCAACGACTCTCCGGAAGAACTTATTTTCGACCAGTTCGATGAACTTGCCTTCCCCGATCATACAATCGGGCCGGCTATTCTCGGTACGGAAGAAAGTGTTGCTTCGATAACGACCCATGACCTTCGGCAGTTCATGCAGCAGTACTATACAGCGGACAACATGCTGCTGGTAGCCATCGGCAACATCGAGCACGACGCCATGATGGCTGCTGTCGCAGCATCATTCGCATCGGTGAGGCAAGGCAGTGCAAACGGCAGGCATCGGAGAATCTTCACTCCCGAAAACTACCGCCCGTTCAACAGGGAAGAAGAACGATCGACCTTCCAGGCCCAGCTCCTGTACGGAACCGCAGCCCCCCGTCACAACAAGGATTTCTACCCGCTACTGTTACTCAACACCATACTCGGCAGCGGGATGAGCTCCAGGGTCAACATCGAACTGCGGGAAAAGGCGCCCCTTGCTTACAGCGCCTACACATCGCTCACCCTGTTCGACGACCTGACACTCTTCAACATCTACGCAGGCACGGACAACGAAAACATTCCCCAGGCACGGATGATCATCGAACATCTCCTTGACTGCCAGACACTCTGCGCCATAAGCGAAGCTGAACTCGCAAGTGCAAAATCACGACTGATGGGCGCCATGATCATGGGTATGGAAAAAATGAGCCGGAGAATGTCGAGGGCAGCCCGTGACCTCCTCTACTTCGGCAGACTGATCTCCCTGGAAGAAAAAACCGACATGCTCATGCAGGTAACACCAGCAGATATAGCGGCTGCAGCGACCGGCCTGTTCGGAACTACCATCCATGCATCACTCGTCCACCTTGCCGAAGGTGACGAGTAAAGCCTACTTTCATTAGTGTGAAATAAATTGTATTATTGTAACTTTTATTTTGGCAATTTTTAACCAGGTGATACGGCTTTGCAACATACTACCAAGAACGTCAGCGAGACTGAACAGCAGCTGGAAATAATCCTTTCAGCAGAGGAATTCACTCCGGAACTCAACAATGAAATCGAGGACGCCAGAAAGAACGTCCAGATCAAAGGCTTCCGTAAAGGGCATGTCCCAACCGGCATGATCCGCAAACTGATGGGACCGGCCATCGAAGCAACCGTCGCGGAAAAACTGGCATCGAAACACTTTGGGGAAATCGCGGAAAAAGAGTCGATCAAACCCGCAGGCCGGGCCCAGCTCGACGACTTCACCTTTGGTGACGAGTCACTGTCAATAACGCTTTCTTACGAAATACACCCCGAATTCGAGCTGAAAGACTACACCGGCTACAGTTTCGTCGAAGATATCTACACCGTCACCGATGAGGATGTTGAAAACGAAATCAACCTCATCCTCAAAAGCAACGGAACCCTCATATCGGTTGAAGCACCAGCAGAAGCTGGCGACACCGTCATTGCCGACCTTGTCAAATATGATGCCGAGGGCAATGAACTCGAAGACCAGAAAACCGAGAACCACCACTTCAACCTCGAGTACCTGCCTGAAGACAATCCTTTCCGTGAAGCCCTGGTTGGCGCCAAAGCCGGCGATACCGTCAAGGTAGAAGTCAAGCCGGAAGAAGACGAAGAAGATGGTGAAACATTCAAGTACGAAGTAACCGTCAAGGAAGTCAAGCGCACAGAGCTTCCTGAACTTACCGGTGAACTCCTCAAGGAAGTTACCGGTGGAAAATTCGAAGAAATTGAACCGTTCCGCCAGGATGTCCGCCAGCAGCTCGAAGAACACTTCAGCAAAAAATCGGAACAGGACCTGCTCGAAGCAATTTCAGCAAAACTGATCGAGGAAAACCCGGTACCCACTCCGAAAACGATGGTTGACTCGTTTGAAAACATGCTGATCGAAAATGCAAAACGCCAGTTCGGCGGTGAATTCCCTGCAGGTTTCGACGACAGGGCGCTTCGCGCCAGTATGCGCCCAAATGCAGAAAAGCATGCTCGCTGGATGCTGATCAGCCAGAAAATTGCTGAAACCGGCAACCTCGAGGTAACAGACGAAGACATCAAGGCCTTTGCAGAAAAAGAAGCCGAGAAAAACCCTTCTGCAAAAGTCGAAGAACTTCTTCAGGCCTATATGTCATCCGAATTCCGGGATTACATTACCGACACGATCCTCAAAGACAAGATCTACGGCATCCTGAAATCAGCCGTCACCATCCAGGGCGAAAACAAGCCTCTGCCTCAACACGATGCCTGATCGATGCTCTATACCAATAAAAAACGGTGCCCGAAAGGCACCGTTTTTTATTGGTCCTGCCTACTTACTTTTCAAGGGCAATGGTCATGGACAGGTCGAGAGCAGTAACGCTGTGGGTAAGCTCACCAACTGAAATATAATCAACACCGGTTTCAGCTAGTGCAGCCACGTTATGCAACCCTACGTTGCCAGATGCTTCCAGCGCCACATCCGGATAGCGCTCTCGTGCATACGCCACCGCTTTCCCGATATCTTCGACGGCAAAGTTATCGATCAGTACAATATCCGGGCCAGCATCCAGAGCAAGAGCCAGTTCGTCGAATGAGCGAACCTCCGCCTCGATCTTCATCGAAATTCCCTGTTCTGCAAGGTACGCCTTTGCACGCCTGACTGCTTCTCCTACACCACCAGCTGCATCGATATGGTTATCCTTGATCAGGACCAGGTCGAACAGTCCAAAACGGTGATTCTTGCCTCCTCCTGCAGCCACAGCTTCCTTGTCGAAATACCTGAGACCGGGGGCTGTCTTACGGGTATCGAGAATTTTAGCGCCTGTGTGCCCAATACGGTCAACGAACTCACGCGTTCTGGTTGCAATCCCTGACATGCGCTGCATAAAATTCAACGCTGTACGCTCAGCAACCAGCAGGGATGCGATACTTCCCTCCACCTCCATGACAACATCACCGGGAACGACCCTGTCACCGTCACCTGAGAGGGTAGAAACCTTTATGGAGTTATCCATGAGAGAAAAGACCTGGCGTGCAACCCCAAGCCCGGCAACCACGCCCTCGGCTTTCGCGGTAATAACCGCCCGACCACCTTCACCATTGCATATAGTGGCCATTGTGGTGACATCACCATCATACCGGTCCTCTTCGAGAGCCTGCATGATCGCACGAGTCCTGCACATCTCGAAAAAGTCCTGAAAGTCCCTCTGTTTCATACCCCTGTACTCATGTTGACGAATCAATTACGAACCTTAAGATACACATTTTTCACATATCGCAGGCAACCCAGAACTACTGCAATCCTGTACTTTGCTGACAACGGATTTATGAGTACACTACTACCAATTGAAACCCACGACCACATCATTATGCCGCTTGCACCCTCATCATATATCCGCCTGCAGAACGTCACGTTTTACGCACACCATGGTGTCCACAAGGAAGAACATTTCGTAGGGGCCAAGTATGAAGTGGATGCTGAACTGCGCTGCGACTTCTCCAGGGCAGCCATAGATGACAACATCACCGAAACCATTGACTACGGGATTGTCTACAAAAGGATAGAAGAGGCCATAACCCGCAAAAAACGATACCTGATTGAAGCGGTCGCCTATAGCATAGCCAACAGGCTTCTCGAGGAATTCAGCATGCTCCAGAGCGCGACCATTCGTGTACGCAAGAGGAATCCGCCTATCGGCGGCGTATGCGATTATGCCGAAGCAGAATACACTGCGACAAGGCCAGACAACCAGTGATCATGGCACTGCACACCGCATATATAGGAGCCGGCTCGAACATCGGCGATCGCATGGATCACCTGGCAAAAGCGTATCACAGGCTTCTCCATACCCCCGGCATAGAAAATGCAGCAGCATCCTCCGCTTATATCTCGGAACCACTTGGCATTACCGACCAGGAAATGTTCACCAACATGGTGTTCATGCTACGCACAACCCTTTCCCCGGAACAACTGCTCAGGATCTGCCAGGACACGGAAACCGCACTCGGACGCCCCAGGCAGCATGAACGGTGGGGCCCAAGAGTCATAGACCTTGACATCCTCTTCTTCGATACCCTGCAACTCACCACCCCGGAACTGGTCATACCACATCCTGAACTGCACAAGCGCAAGTTTGTCCTGCTCCCCCTGCTTGACATAGCAGACCCTTACCACCCTGCACTTGCAAAAAACGCCCGAAAGCTACTGGAGGAATGCCCGGATACCTCAAAGGTAATGCAACAGAAAGGGGCCCCTGAGGCCCCTTTCTGAAAGAATGTCGAACCAGATCAGCTCGAAAACGTGATATTGAGGTGGCCGGACTCGAAATCTGCACCTTCAGTCTTCCTTCCAACCAGCACGTTCGGCAGCACAATGCTTTTACGGAAGTTATTGATATCGACAAGGAGTTCATCCCCCTTGATATTGACGTTCAGCTTGGTGATTTCGACGTTAGGCAAGTGCAACTTCAACACGTATTTACCGTTGACCTTTTCAAGCACCTGCGTGGTATCGTTCGCATAAAGGACATCCATAGGGTTCCTGCCCTCGAACAGCTGCTGACTGAGCTCATGCAGTTGATCAGGGGAGATGACCTCTTTTGCCATCTGTTTGGCCTTGAAGATCGGGATCGGGTAGAAACAATCGTCAATCACCTTCAGATATTTCTGCTGCAGGGCGATAAGACTGCTGAGGTACTCGTCTTTCGATTCAGCCGGCAGGATCTTGTTGACCATAACAGCATCCAGCTTGTAGCCAAACAGGTTGAGGTAAGTCTGCACCCTGAGCGCCTCTTTGATCACCATGTTTTCCGGGTTGACTACGACCCTGAAGGTGGTAATATCCTTATCCTGGAGAAAGCTGTGGAGCTCTTTCATATGCTCGTTGACCTCAGGCATCAGCTTGAAGATATTTTTCTTGGGCATAAAACGGTTCAGCAAGGGCGCAGCAAAACCGATAGCCTTCGAATGCCAGCCGCCAATCTTGTCTGAATACCAACCGTAGGACTCAGGCATGCCAAGCAACCTCATGGTTTCGCCTGTCGGGGCAGCATCAACGACAATTGCATCATAGAGCCCGGATTTTGCCGCTTTCCAGATATAGCGCAAGCTGATCATTTCCTCCATTCCCGGTACGACAGCCAGCTCTTCTGCCACAATTTCATCGGCACCATCATGCATGAGGATCGATGAAAAATAGGAATACAGCTCGGTCCAGTTCTCCCGTATCTCTGCAAGAACGTTAACTTCCATTGCAAAGAGATTCTTTTCTACTTCCACTGGGGTGGCACTGAGTTCACTGCCCAGGGCGTCAGCAAGGCTATGGGCGACATCTGTACTCATGATGAGCACTTTCTTGCCGCTGCGTGCGATGGCTGTTGCTGTAGAGGCGGACACTGTGGTTTTGCCAACACCTCCCTTACCCAGATAAAGAATGATTCTCATGTGTATGTGCTACTGTTACGAAAAAATCTACTTTTTCGAAGGCTTCTTTGCCGGTTCGGACTCAAGTGTTTTATAGACCCGGCCAGACTGCTTTTCCTGCTCTTCAGACGCCGCGGAAGCATCGGTATCGTCATCGGGAATCACCACGCCCCTGATCGCTTGCCCTACCATCTCCTCGCTGATCGGGGGTTCGGGTTCCTCAGTGGCAGGTTGTTGTGACTCTTCCACCTGTATACGCACTTTCTTGCGCATAGGTTCAGGAAAGTCATCATCCAGCCGTAACGAAGACTCCTCTTCGGTAACGATTTTCACCTTTTTACGGGGAGGCTCAGGTGCATCCAGAGGCGGAAGCGGGTGTTCGTCTTCGATGCCTGCGGATTGCGTTGCATCCTCTTCAGACTGTATACGGATTTTTTTCCGCCTCAGAGGCTGCGGATCATCATATGCAGCTTCGGAACCTGCATCCCCCTGGCCAGCACGTCCCTTGCCTTTTGCCTGAGGAGCGCCAAACGATGAACCAAGCTTGATCAATTTGCTGAACGATCCTATAATACCATCATTGCGTACAGCTGTCTGTATCGCATTGATAACGAATTTCTCGGCCTGTGGGTTATCGGCAATATTGGTAATCAGCTCATTGGCTGCTTTCATGACAGTCGCCATGTCACCGGGAATATGCTGCAGATCCTTCATAACCTGGTCACGAAACTTGTAGGGAGCATCTCCCACGATCCCCTTCAGGTTTGAAGCAATGCGCTTGATCGATTCAGGATCAGACGGAATAGTCCCCTCGAGAGCTTTCAGCGGATCAGGCACAGATGGGCCCTTCCATCCACCGCCAGGCCTGACACCTCCGGGCTGAGCCGGCACCTGTGGTGGCTGGTTGTAACCGCGCGATGCCTTGTACTGCTCGAGCAAGTCCTGACCATAACCAATCGGGCTGCCTTGCGCCCCCTGGGCCTGTGGCTGGGATGGTTGCCCACCAGTTCCAGCAGAAATTTCCACTGGACGCGGAGGGCATATCGATGCCGCAGCTTCATATACCCGCAGCGCAATCTCGGGCGGAAGCTCATGACGGTAGTCCCCGCCAAGCGAGTGTTCAATTTCAGTCTCGATAACAGTGTGGAGAGTAGCGATTTTCTCTGCCTCCTGCAATTCCACCATATCGAAGATCACGAAAACAGGCTCCTTGCCCTCGCGGCGGATCCTGAGGTTCATTGTGGCAAAATCGCTATCCTTGTTCCGACTGTTTATGGTTACCGCCCCAAGCGGAAAGCGGTCCAGGTAGTCCTTGGTTGTCCCTCGTGCCCAAAGGTAGACCGCACGGTCTGAATATACCAGGTAATCCTGATAGACGATATTGCCTACGCGCTCCTGGTGGGACTCGTAGAACACTCCGTCAAAGAACGCCAGCGGACGCTCACCTTCGTTCAATAAGTTACGGGAAAAAAATTCTGATATATCGCCAAGTTCTGTATGCCCTGACACATAGGTATAAATATTAGCCATCTCCTGACCTGCAGCTTTACTCTTGAGTGTTCGTGAAGGTGAACGAAAAATTTAGGGAAACAAATTGAAATTATATAATAATATGCCACTTAACAAAACCGCAAGGGGCAGCAATGGCGCCTGCAAGGATGGTCTACTTCTGGCACTGCGGATAAAACAAAAAAGGCAGTGATAGCTGGAAGCCATTCACTGCCTTACTGGACTGAATGCAAAGTTTGCTTATTTGGCAAATTTTGATTCAACAGCTTTGGTAGGTACAGCAAAGCCGGAAACTTCCGGTGATGAACCGCGAAGGCCAGCTGAAGAACCGCCACCAATGCCGTAAGCATTGCTGTTGATCCTTGCTACACCTTTACCCAGAGAATCGAAAAGCATACCGACAGTTGCCCAGTGACCTTCAACCATCACCTCGAAAATGCGGCCAGATGCAGCCAGCACATCGGTAAATACGCCACCACCATTCATAATTCCTCCTTGGAATTTAATTATTGGAATGTAATTGATTTAAAAAAATACCATGTTTTAATTTAACACTTAAAACAGGAATCCACAAAACAAAAACTATTTGGCACCAAGACCCTTCTGAATGTTATTGCTGACGCCCTTTACAGCATCCGATGCAGACATGCCAGCATCGCCAACAGCCCGCACAGCATTTTCAGAAACATTTTCAACATTCTTTACCGCATTGATATACAGTTCAGAGGCTGAACAAGAAACATCCTTTACCGTAATGGCAACACGATCAAGAGTATCGCCTACGACACCCCCGGAACCACCAAGCATAGAACCAATACCTGTAGCATCAACAAGTGAACCTATGGAACCCACAACAGTTTCCACAATATTCCCGGCAAGCTCAAGCCCGCCGATCACAGCGCTCTGGCCTGTCATCAATGCACCTTCTGCAAGAAACGTCACCCTGTCAGGCAATTCAAGGTCCTTGAATTCAGTCCGGAGCTTCTGATACGATTCTGCCATGATTTTCTCCTTCATTTGGGCCGTTCAGGCCCGGTTTTAGTTGATTACGTCAAAAAATCTTTTCCAAAAGGTAAGCAAAAATTTACCTTGGTCAAACAGGTCAATACCAAGGTCTACACCTTGTTATATTCCTTCATATTCTGGTGTTTCCCCTGACGGTTAAGATCAAACGGTATATGCAACCACTTTCCCTTGAACACAGCATCCCCTGGATCGAGACCGGTAAGGCTTATCGGCAGGGTTATGATCTTCCGCTGGCTCCCGATCTGCACGAACAGCTCGTCACCGGTAACCCAGATATCTATATCACTAGGGTTGGCAAACATCAGCTTCAGCTGCACTTCGTAAATATCCCCGCTGCGTTCGAACTTGATTGGCGGCTCGTCGTAGACCACTGCAGCAGGATCCTCCTCACCATAGATATCAAGCGCAAAGCGCTCAAGGGCCCCTAGCCCGACGATTTCACTTTCGTACATCCTTAATTTCTTGACCGGAAGTGGAGAAAAACCGGCCTCGATCTCACCGACATATTTCTGCTGGATCTTCTTCCAGTTCTCAAGGTAACCGCTGTCTTCCTTGGCATCGAGCATTTTATTTACCAGCACCATATCGACATTGAAACCATAGAGATTCAGGTAGGTCAATGCACGCATCGTCTCCTTGATCGACATTTTTTCAGCGTTCATCACCAGCCTTACCGTTGAATTGACATTATCGGTAAGGATATCACGAATGTCTTCAAGCTCGTCGAACACCTGGTCCACAGAATCAATGGCATCTTCCGGAGGTATATAATACGCAATCTTGTCCGACATCTTTGAAAGCGGCTTGCTGAGCGGCTTCATGATGTACTTATTGACATTCTTTATTGCCTTCATTCCCCAGGAAAGCGTATCCGGAAGAGAGAGAAGGCGAAGGGTTTCACCGGTAGGTGCCGTGTCGAGCACTAAAGCATCATACAACCCGGCCGACTTGTACCGCTTTATTCGCAGCAGAGAAAACAACTCCTCCATACCGGGAAGGATGGTCATTTCATCTGCGACCACGCCAGAAACGCCCTGTGCCGCGAACACCCTGGTATAATATTTTTGTACAGCCTGCCAGTTTTCCTTCAAGTCAACGTATGGGTTAACCTCTATAGCATGCAGGTTTTCCTTTATCTTTGTCGGTTCCGCGCCGAGCGAAAGGTTGAAAGAGTCAGAAAGACTGTGCGCAGGGTCCGTCGACAATACAAGAGTACGGTAACCCTGTTGCGACAGACGTACAGCTGTGGCAGCCGACACACTGGTCTTCCCTACGCCGCCCTTGCCTGTGAAAGTTAAAATTCGCATGAACCGGTCATTCTTTTAGTGGAAGCATGAATACGCATAAGGTTTCAAGATATAACTATCCCTGCATTCTTCAAAAGCCGAATATCCTTCCTGAACGGGTTCAACCAATATATTTGCAAATAATAACCTGACAACGTTACTTTGAAAACCACGACAAGTACAGGACAATTTACAACGCTTTTCACCTCTTCCCATGTGCCAGCCAACCACTGCCGTCAGCGATATCGATGCCGTCATCACCTCTACACGCGATATTGGTGGTGGGGTCTCGATCATATCGTTCAACGCTCCCGACATCGCCCGCAACGCACAGCCGGGCAACTTTGTAAATGTCAAGGTCGGACCTGCAGCGCAACCCCTGCTGAGAAGACCGTTTTCAATCCATAACGTCGAAGATGACGTTGTGGAACTCATGGTCAAAAATATAGGCTGCGGCACATCGATGCTCTGCCAGGCGCCGGAAGGCTCCTGCATGAAAGTGATCGGACCACTGGGCAACTCCTTTACGACCGATACCTCCTCACTGAAGACAGCCCTCCTGGTCTCAGGTGGAATAGGCACAGCCCCCATGCTACTCCTTGAAAAAGAGCTCAATGCCAAAGGCATCGAAACAGTCCAGCTTGTCGGCGGCCGGACAAAAGAGGATATTCATGCAGAAAGGCTTCATAACTGCATGCTGGCAACCGATGATGGTTCAGCTGGATTCAAGGGAAATGTCGTAGAACTTCTCGAGCATCACCTTGACAACTTCAAGGCAAAAGGCCCTCTCAAGGTGTTTGCCTGCGGCCCCAATCCCATGCTGAACGCACTGGCTGCGAGTTGCCGCCGCAACAGCCTCTCCTGCGAGGTTTCACTGGAAACCGTCATGGGATGCGGCATAGGTATCTGCTACGGCTGCCAGGTCGAACTCCGTCACCCTTCCGGCGAAGGAACCACGACCATCCTCCTCTGCCAGGACGGGCCGGTCGTCGATGCCAACCAGCTCTTGCTGACATAAGCGATCTTTTCAACAACACTCAATCCCTACTCTACCATGGCACGAGGACTCAACAAGGTAATGCTCATCGGAAACCTAGGCTCCGACCCGGAAATGAGAGCTCTTCCATCCGGCCAGACCGTCACCAACTTCACACTCGCCACGAACGAAAGCTTCAAAGACAGCTCCGGAGTACTTCAGGAACGCACGGAATGGCACAGGATCGTTGTCTGGGGAAAACTTGCCGAAATCTGCAACCAGTACCTCCGAAAAGGTCGCCAGGTCTACCTTGAAGGCAAGATCCAGACCCGGAGCTGGGACGACAGCAAGACTGGCGAAAAGCGTTACGCAACCGAAATAGTCTGCAACGACATGCAGATGCTTGGCTCGCCAATGCAGCAGCAGGGCAGCAACTATGGCAACCAGGGATACGGCAACCAAACGAGCTATGCTCCCCAGCAGCCTCAGGAACAGGGTGGATACCAGCCTTCACCCGGAATGGGCCAGGGTGAGCCTGAAAAAGACGACCTGCCATTCTGATGCAGAAACTGCGCAAGCATATCACTTCAGGCAATCTTGCCCCACTCTATTTCCTCTTCGGCCCGGAAAGTTTCCTCAAAGAGGAAGCTGCCGGGCTTGTGCGAGGGAGGGCATTCCCCACCGAAGATGAAGCCGCTCTCAACACGACCATCCTGCATGGGCAGGATGTCACCCTCGGGGAGATCGTCTCACGAGCGTCGGAGTTCCCGATGTTCACAGAACGAAAGCTGCTGATCGTCCGGTATTTCAACAAATTTCGCAAGGCCGGTTCGACAGCCCAGCAGAAACAGCATATCGAACAGTTCGCCCGTTACTGCAAGAACCCCTCGGCATCCACCATCCTGATTCTCGATACTGACGAGATCGATCGCAAGGAACAGAAAAAACAGCCGTGGAAAGACCTCGAACCCTTCCGCCACGACTTTCCACTTGTTAAAAACCCCGAACCGTTTGCTGCAGATCGGGCAAAAAGTTTTGGCTGGGAATTCGAGCCCGACGCCCTTAACGCCCTGTGTGCCTATATCGAACCCTCCGCAAGAGAGATCTCGAGGGAGGTTGAAAAACTGGTGATGTTCTGCTCGGCAAAAAGAAAAAAAGGCGGCATCAAAGCAGGAGACGTCCTGGAATGCGTCGGCATCTCAAAGCAGTACAATGTATTCGAGCTGGAAAAAGCCATTGCAGCTAAAAATCTCCGGCAAAGCAGCGGCATAGCGCTGATGATCATGGAACAGGAAGGAAACAAGGAGGGATTGATGAACATCGTCCGTTACCTGACCACCTTCTGGCTGCGTGTCTGGAAAATGCATGCTCCCGGAGTACACCAGCAGCCGCTTTCCGAAACCGCAAAAATGCTCGGCATGTACGGCCGCCAGGAGTTCTTCGCGAAAAACTACCTTGATTACTCACGGCGTTTCACGCTCGGCGAAACAGAATCCGCACTCCTCTCGCTTGCAAAAACAGACCGTGCACTCAAGGGGCTTGAACCCTATCCCGATGAGAGGTTCCTTCTGCTCCGCATGATGCAGGAGATGCTCACTTCCTGAGCCATCCCTCCTTACGGTACCAGGCTATAGTCTTCTTCAATCCGGTCTCGAGCGAAGTAGATGCCGTAAAATCGAGTTCTCGCTGCGCTTTGCCAGGGTCACAGACCCAGAAATCCTGCACCATTTCCGATGCCTTGTCACTGTTCAGCAGTTGAGGTGCCCCCCGCAGCTCACCCACACGCCCCATAATCGAACCCAGTCCCCTGACAAGAGGCTTCGGCAGGGGCAGCTTGAGGAAAAACCCGACCCCGAGCTCACGCCGGGCGGCCGATGCGACCTCATCCCAGGAGTACCCCCTGGGTGACGTCAGGAAATAGACTTCCCCTTTCGCTTTTGGCTCCATTGCCGCCCTGATAATTCCCTCGACCAGGTCATCGACATACATCATGCTGAACCGCTGCGTCCTGCCATCACCGGCAGCAAGCATCAGGCGGTTCTGCAACATAGAAAAAAACTGCAGCACATCCCGGTCGCCAGGGCCGTAAACCGCCGGGGGACGCACAATGGTCACCGGAACCCGATCCATCCAGGCCCTGCAGACCTCCTCTGCCTCGAGCTTGCTTTTCCCGTACATACTTACCGGACGGGGAAGCTCGTCCTCCCGCACACCAGGCTCCGCAGCAGGTGCAGGACCAGCGGCAGCCTGCGAAGAGACATAGACAAATCGCTGCAGACCGGGATTTTCCCGGTACGCCTCGCGCAAAAGGTTTTCGGTAGGCTTCACGTTGCCATCACGATACCCCGAGGCATCGATGGCTTTGGTCACTCCGGCAAGATGAAACACCATATCAACACCGGCAAGTGCGTTGCGAAGGGTAGCAGGATCGTTATACCTCCCGCGCACGACTTCAGCCTTGAGCCCTGCAGCGCGGGAGGAATTCGATTCAGGCCTGATGAGGATCCTGACATCGATTCCCCGTTCCTGCAACGCATTGACGAGACGGGATCCTATAAAACCGGTAGCACCGGTAACAAGCGCAGTTGTTTTCATATACCTTAACAATGATAACGGGAAGCTCTGTATGGAATGATTGGAATGTAGCGAATTTTTAATACATTCATCTTTTAACTGTGCCAGCCGTCAGGGGCCCCCGTACAACGACCCCGCAGGATTGCGGCTCAGGCCTTAAAATATAACGTTTTCAATCCGTGAACACATCTAAAGACCTCTTCAGAAAGTGCTACGATTTCACGCTGGCTGATGATGTAAAAGCACAGGGAGTCTACCCGTTCTTCCACCCAATCGATGAAACAGAAGGTCCGGTTGTTTCGTTCGGCGGCAGGAAACTGATCATGGCCGGCTCGAACAACTACCTTGGCCTCACCTCCGACGAACGCGTCAAACAAGCCTCGATCAACGCCATAAAGAAATACGGAACCAGCTGTTCCGGTTCCCGCTACATGACCGGTACGGTCAACCTTCATATTGAACTTGAAGAAAAACTTGCAGACTTTTTCGAAAAAGAACGCTGCCTGCTGTTCAGCACCGGGTACCAGACCGGCCAGGGCGTCATCCCAACCCTCGTTCAGCGCGGAGAATACGTTGTTTCCGACAGAGACAACCACGCCAGCCTTGTAGCAGCAACCATCATGGCGGTAGGCCAGTCAGCCAAACTGGTACGTTACCACCATAATAATATGGACGACCTCGAACGCGTCCTGAACACCATTCCCGGGGATGCCGGCAAACTGATCGTCTCCGACGGTGTCTTTTCTGTTTCAGGCGAGATAGTCGACCTGCCCAGGCTGGTCGAACTCGCCAAAAAATACAATGCCCGCATCCTTATCGATGATGCACATGGCGTTGGAGTGATAGGTCGTGACGGCAGGGGCACTCCTTCCGAGTTCGGACTGGTCGATGAAGTCGACATGGTCATGGGGACCTTCTCGAAAACCTTCGGTTCCCTTGGCGGTTACGTGGCCGGTGAACGCGCAGTCATCAACTACATCAAGCACAACGCCTCCTCGCTGATCTTCAGCGCCTCGCCAACCCCAGCAAGCGTTGCGGCAGTACTGGCATCGCTTGAGATCATGAAAGCGGAACCTGAACTGATGGAACGACTCATCAGCAATACCGACTATGTACGCCAGGGACTCAAAAACGCCGGATTCAGGCTCATGCCATCAAGAACGGCGATTGTCTCGGTCATCATCGGCGACCAGATGAAAACGCTCACCTTCTGGAAAAAGCTCTTCGATGCAGGCGTCTACGTCAACGCATTCATCCGCCCGGGTGTCATGCCTGGCATGGAAGCGCTGCGCACCAGCTTCATGGCAACCCATGAAAAAGAGCATCTCGACAAGGTGATCACCGAATTCTGTACCATCGGCAAGGAACTCCAGATCATCTGACCACACGTAAAAAACACGCGAATCCAGCCTCCGCAAGTACGCTGATTCTTGTAATTACCGATTTAATCCCATAGATTTAACAGTGTGGTAACACCAAGCCCGAAGGAAAGGCCATCCTATCCTTCGGGCAGTAGGTCGTCTACCTGGTTCACAGCAGCAACTCTCATACTCACCTAACACAACGACGCGTCATGGAACAGCAACACTCTCGTCTGGCTCCCATTTCACGTTCCATTTTCAGCACCCTCACCGCAGCCATCATCAGCATGCCGCTCTACGCGACTGCTGCGGACTTTGGCGTCCTGAAAGGAACCATCACAGACCGCAATGACGGAGAACCCGTCATCGGAGCATCAGTCATGCTCGAAAACACCACCATCGGTGCAGCATCGGACTTCGATGGCAACTACTCCATCATGGAAATTCCCGCAGGCACCTACTCCCTCAAGGTATCCGGCGTCGGCTATGCTCCCCTTGTACAGAAAGTGACCGTCCCCGCAGGTGAAACCGCAACCCTCAACCTCAAGCTCGCAGAGACCACCATCATGGCCTCCGAAGTGATTGTCGGCGCAGCCCTCTACGAACAGGACAGGCTGGACATTCCGGTGAC
>JGI997J19993_1000043_pt1 | contig 64763 bp, 45 predicted proteins | sample Etolagbewater25m_FD_19993 | JGI IMG/M metagenome (IMG submission 19993)
TCGGCGGATGTTCGCGAGGAAAAGCTGAAGTTGCGGATAAACCCGCCGTGATTTTTGGCGGGTTATAAAAAAGGTGCCACGGGTTTACCCGTGGGCTCCATATTTCTTCCTGTTCACCTTGTCGTCACATTTTCTATATGTTATATTTTAAATATTAATAATATTTTAATGAATTTTTCCGAAAAGGGGGGCCTTGTGAGGAGAATGCAGAGAGCGGGATGGTTTTATTCAAAAACAAATAATTCTTTCTTATCATTGGCGTTATCGCTTGTCTTTTTGATGACATCGTCACTGTCGTTTGCTCAAACGCTTCCAGCTTATCCGGGATCTGTTTCATTAACAGCCACCTATCAGCCTCCTGTGCTTCTTGGTTTGACCGTTGATCCTCAAAGACCTCTTTTGTTTGATTTTATTGTGACAAGCGGCGATGACGATCTGAATGATTCTCAGATGCGTCAGCAGGGACTCGATCTGGTCAAATATTTTATGGCCTCGCTGGCTGTTCCGGAAGACGACCTCTGGGTCAACCTCTCGCCCTATGAGAGTGACCGCATCATTACCCCGGAATTTTCCCAAACCCGCATGGGCCGCGATCTGTTGGCTCAGGATTATCTCTTAAAACAACTTTCGTCTTCTTTAATGCATCCCGAAGGAGAACTTGGACAGAAGTTCTGGGGCCGGATTTATCAGCGCCTGCGTGAAAAGTATGGTCGGACGGATACATCCATTGATACCTTTCACAAAATCTGGATTATGCCCGACAAGGCAGTGGTCTATGAGGATCAGGGCAAGGTCCTGATCGGAGAGACGCGGCTCAAGGTGATGCTGGAACAGGATCTGGTCGCGTCCCTGAATGCGAATCAGCGCGCCGCGATGGGGCTGGATGGTGCCCAGGAGGCGGTCTCTGAGGAGGTGACCCGGGCCTTCCGAAACGAGATCCTTCCGGTGATTGAACAGGAGGTCAATGAAGGCAAGACGTTTAAACAATTGCGCCAGATCTATCAGTCCGTGGTCCTGGCCGCCTGGTTTAAAAAGCGGTTGCATCAGCATATTCTGAGGCAGGTATATATTGATCAAAAGAAGATGTCTGGGATTGACGATGTCCCTCCGCAGGTCAGTGAGGAGATCTACCAGGCGTATCTCAAGACGTATCAGGAGGGCGTCTATAATTTTATCGCTGAAGAGTATGATGAGGTCTCGAAAGAGATCATCCCGCGCCAGTATTTTTCCGGGGGATCGAGGCTGGATACGGGTGCCGTTTTTGATGTCCGGCCGATGGGTGACGACAAGGATGAAGCTGTCTTGGGGGATTCAACTAAAAAGACCGCCCGGTTGCGTGTTGCGTTTAAAGCCGTCTCACCTGAGCTTGCCGCTGATGATCTGCAGAAACGCTATCATTTAGATGAGAAAGAATTGATGATTTTGGAGTGGCTATTGAAACAGGAGGTTAAATCCAGGGATGGAATAACACAGATTGCGTCTGAAGTTCAGATTCTTCCGGGGAAGATACAAGCATGGGGGTTTTCATCTGTTACTGAGCTCAACCAATTTTTTACAGAACGATTTGGTATGAGCCTCACACAATCGACTGTTGAAGGCGGTGCCCGCTTTGGCGGTTTCGCGGATATGGATACAACAACCATCCTGAAAAATTCCGGAGTTTCTCAATTGGCCCGGGAGTTGATCCAGGACGCTGTAAAGAATCTTTCAAAACCCCAAAGAGCTTCTGTAAATCATTTATTGGCTGGTTTATGGTATGGAAAGCGTCATTCCGCGGTTGTGCCTGTTGATACGACGGGTAACGGGCAGGATTATGAGGAATTACTGGAAGTATCGGGGCGTGAAGTCCAAGGGGCATTGAAGGGGGCTCTGGAAGGATTGGAATCTGCAAGAGCAGAATACTTTCAGGTTTTAGGCGGAGATCCGTCGTCAAAAAAGAAAATCAAGGTCTTGCTGAATAATGCGACAGAGACAGGGGGTGGCGTGGCGGAGATGAGAACCGATACCGTTCGCATTTTACAAGCGCTTGAGAGTGGGGCTTCTGTTGATGCACAGTGGTCGGTGATTGACGGGGCGGTGGAATTTTATGATGCGACGGTGCATATTCATGAAGCCTTGCATGATGGAACGTATTCGGATTTGTCAGATGAGGAACGATTGAAACTCCAGATCGCCTGGATTATGAATTTTGAGCGTTTTGAACGTGAACATTCCGGTAAAGATTTGACCGGTGATGTTTTATGGATTGATGATCCTCAGCCGGTTGGACTCATTCCGTTGGTTCGGGCCTTGTATCCGGGCATGATCGTGTCCTGGCGGATCCATGTGGACACATCCCGTCCGACGCGTTCAATAGCGGATTATTTATCGGACATTGCTTCCGGGAGGCTGGATCAAGAGCGAGACGCATTATTATATGCGTATCTGGCCCGGCGGTCTGTCGGGGGGGGAGAATCGTTAAAACAACAGATTCAGCAGGGACGATTGGGCGCGGATGTTGCAGAATTTCACAAGATGGAGTTTGCGGCCGGGATGTTCGGCGTGACGGAAGAGGCATTGCGTCAGAACGACAATACCGTTAACGGGATAAAGATCAAAGAAATGGGGGCCTCGGTGAATCCTCTGGGAGTCAAGAATCGCAAACTGAGCCAGGATTTTATCAGGGCGTCCCGTCAATGGCTTAAAGATCTTTATAATGTTCCCCAGGATGCGGAGATTGTTTTAGAGGTCTCACGGTTTGATCCGTTTAAGGGGCCGTTTGAGGTGATCACGGCGATGCGCTTGGTCTTGCAGGCGTTAAAAGACAAGGCCGATGGCGGAGACGCTGAGGCTCGAAAGAGGGTGGACAAGATCCATTTTGTCTATGCGGGTAACGCGGCTGGAGATAATCCCAAGGGCGCGGCGTTGCTTGAGGCGATGAGAGATTTTGTCAAGGAGATTAAAGAGCCGTGGATCCGGGATCGGATTCATATTGTTGAATTGCAGGATGCCGATGGCAAGATTTCCTTTAACTCAAAGCAGAAACAGGCTTTGGCGGATATGGGGGAAAAACCGCAATGGATTGAGGAGTTATCCGGAAAAAGTATCAATGCCCTGATTGTGAATGCCATTCAGACCAGCGCGGCCACGGTTGTGCAGTTTTCCAGACGAGAGGGGTTTGGATTGGTGGTGACAGAGGCCTTGCTTAAGGCGGGATATTATTCTGAAAATCCCACGGTTGTCGTGGCTACGGATGTTGGTGGCATCGCAACCCAGGTGCTGGGCGGGGAGGAACAAAATGGTCTGCTGGTGCATTATGGGGATGATGACAAGACTTTTTCATCGGAGATATATCGTGATCTTGATAGCCGTGGCGTGAAACCGGATTTTCAGGATATCGCCAATCGCTGGGTTGTTCAGGGTTTTTCGGACGCGATCGTTGAGTCCTTGTTAATGCCGTTAGAGAAAAAACAATCGCTGGCGCAAAGGGCCTACGGGCATGTTGTGAAAAATTTTACAACAATTGCCAATATTACAAATATCGTGCAAGCCATGACGGCTGGAACAGAGAATAAGACACAGAAAGAGGAGAACTGGAAAAAGGAGTCTGCCGGCGGCGCTGCCGTTGAAGGTGGAACGACAGATGGGGCTCAAGCCGCGCCTCCCGGAGGTATTTTACTGGATCCGGAGTTTATTCATTATACGGTTCATGGTGCCGGAGCGCAGGTTGAAGGCGGGATAGCGGCATGGCCTCAATTTGATATCCGTCCCGAGCAGATCCAGGGTTTTCAGCCGGTTGTCGTGGATATGACATGGATGACCCGGAATCAGGTTTTGTCGTCGTTTTGACAGATGGATTATTTTAAGGAAAGGCAGCGGACACGTATGATGGTGTCCGCTGTTTTTTTTGAAAGAAAACACAGAGCCTTCTTTTGTATTATTTTAAAATCAATTATAATGAAAACATCGTTATGATCAATTTTGCCAGTTGAATATGAGCAGGAGGGATGTGAGTGATGGGCCGTCAAAACAAGGTTTTCGGGCTGACGCTGGAGGGGCGATTGGTGTCCGCTGTCTTTTTTCCGGCGGTGCTGTTTCATCTGAGTTTATTCGCCATGCTGTTTCATCTTCAGCGCCGGGCGGCGATCCTGCTGATGAGTAACGATTCTCCGCAGGTGCTGGCTGATTTGCTGGATCGCTGGGTTGTTTTTTTGGCAGGGGCATCATTCTTGTTTTTGGTTATTTTAGTTGTGATCCTGATGTGGCTGGCCCGCTGGGTCAATGGAAAAATTTCATCATAGGTGGTTGATTTGTTTGTTTGGTTTCGGATTCTGTCATGAGGGTTGGAATATTATGAAGACATCCTGGATCATTGTTCATGATATGATGCAGTCCGGTTATCGGTATGTGTGCCGTGAACCGGCGGGCAAGAATTTCGATCCGGATTTTCATCCGGAGTTGACTCCCCGGGAGATGCTGGCGCTGGGGGTTTTCGGTGGCAAGTATATGACGGATTGCCGTCGGGAGTTTCCCGATTCCTGGTTTGAGGATGCCCGGTTGTGTCATGAGCGGCATGACCCGGCGTTAAATTTTTTTGGTGTGAATGCCTCTCAACCGTTATCCGTCTGGCGCGCCAAAGGCTGGATTCATCCGGATGATCCCCGGGGTTGGTTTCAGTGGTATTGCCGGTATTATCAGGGACGCCGGCATGAAGATGATGATCGGCAGATCAAGCGGTGGCGTTCAATCCGGCGTCATATCGGGGCGTTGCGGAAAAATTGTCGTCCGATGGATTGGACGTGTCGTCCCAAACAGCGTCAGGCGCTGCTGCACTGGGCGATTGACAGCCGCAGGATTTAAAGGCGGTTTTTGCGAAAAGGGATTTTATGGAACATATGATTAATGATTTGAGTGTGATTCTGGTGGCCGCGGCGGTCTTGTCATGTCTGGCGATTTTTTTTCGGCAGCCGCTGATTATCGCGTATATCCTGGGCGGGATTCTTGTCGGTCCGCCCGTCTTCGGATTTGTCAAGAATGTCGAATTGATTCAGAATATTTCTCATCTGGGCGTGACGCTGTTGTTGTTTTTAGCCGGACTGTGCCTGCATCCGCAAAAACTGATTCGAATTTTTCATGAGGCCTTTGCCGCAACGCTCGTGGTCAGTCTGATGTCCTTTGGTCTGGCGTTCGCTTTTGCGTCATTTTTGCGTTTAACCATGATGGAGAGCGTGTGCGCGGGGCTGGCCATGATGTTTTCCAGCACGATCCTGACGGTTAAACTTCTGCCGACGACGCGCCTGCATCATCAGCGCATGGGAGCGATCTGTATCGGAATCCTGATTATTCAGGATCTGATGGCTGTCGCGGCGCTGGTTTTTTTACGGTCGTTGGAATCTCCGGGATCTGCCATGATGACATTTATGCTGCAGATGGTCAAACTGGCGGCCTTGATCGGCGCGTTGTTTTTGGTCGAACAGTATGTTCTTCGCCGAATTATGTCCCGGGTCGACCGGTTTCATGAGGTCTTGTTTATGCTGGGTCTGGCCTGGTGTTTCGGTGTGGCCGCATTGTCGCATAGCCTGGGCCTCTTTGACGCAACCGGGGCTTTTTTCGCCGGTGTCGTCATGGCGCGTCATCCCATTGCTCTGTTTATTTCCGAGGAATTGAAACCCCTGCGGGACTTTTTTCTGGTCCTGTTTTTCTTTGCCCTGGGGGCAGAATTAAATCTGCCGCTTCTTAAGGATGTTTTTGTTCCGGCCGCGATCCTGGCGGCGGTCTTTGTGGCGATCAAACCGTTCTTGTTTCGAATCTTTTTGCGCCGGGCCGGAGAGACTGAGGCGTTTGCCGCGGAGACCGGATTTCGGTTGGGACAGTTGAGCGAGTTTTCTCTCTTAATTGCCTTGCTGGCCTTTGATCTGGGTCAAATTAGCGAGCGGGCGTCGCAATTTATTCAATTGACTACGATTTTGACCATTCTGATTTCCAGTTATATTGTGGTGTTTCGATTTCAGACCCCGATCGGACCTTCAGAAGAGCTCATTAAAGATTAATACGCGCGGAGTTTTCAAAAAGCGCTTGACGTTATGCATAATTGAGACTATATTAGTCTCAATTAAACAAGGACGGTGGCATGAAATTATTGACCAAAAATACCGATTATGCGATTCGGGCTCTGTTGGCTCTGGGCCGTTTCGAGCAGGAATTCATTTCCGTGAAGACGATTGCTCAAGAGCAAAAGATTCCTTATGAGTATTTACGAAAGATTTTTCAGCAATTGTTGAAAGAAGGATTTGTGGAGTCGCGCGGCGGCGGGCGCGGGGGATTTCGTTTAATCAGGCATCCCGGGCAAATCGTGGTGGCTGAGGTCATCCGGATTTTTCAGGGGGATCTGCAATTAAGTGAGTGTCTGTTTCGCAAGAAATTCTGTCATAATCGCGCGCACTGTGTGCTGCGCAAAAATATCCAGCGCATTGAGGCCATGGTGAATCAGGAGTTTGGCGCGATGACGATTCAGGGCCTGCTGGATGACATGGAGGGAGGACAATGAAACGCAAGATGATTGTGATTGATGAGGCGTTGTGCACGGGCTGCGGGGCATGTATTCCGGATTGTCCGGAAGGGGCGCTCAGGATTATCGACGGGAAGGTTCGGCTTGTCAAGGAATCTTTGTGTGACGGACTGGGGGCCTGTGTGGGCAAATGTCCGTTCGGAGCCTTGCGGATTGAGGAGCGGGAGGCGGAGCCTTTTGATGAGCAGGCGGCGCACGCGAATATGCAGCAGGCGGCCCCTCAGCAATCCCGGGGAGGCGGATGTCCCGGCGGGATGGTTCGGCAATGGGACGCATCCGGGGATACGGTTTCGGTCGCGGGCGCTTCGGCTTTGCGTCAGTGGCCGGTGGAACTGAAGTTGATTAACCCGGCCGCGCCGTATTTTGAGGGCGCTCATCTGCTGGTCTGCGCGGACTGTGTGCCGTTTGCCCTGGCGGATTTTCACCGTCGATTGCTGGACGGCAAGCGTCTGGTGGTATTGTGTCCGAAACTGGATAATGCGCGTCAGGAATATGTTGAGAAACTTAAAGAGATCGTGACCCGTCATACGATTCAGTCTATCACCATCGCGCATATGGAGGTGCCGTGCTGTTCAGCGGTGCGGAGCATGGTGCAGGAGGCGTTGAGCCTGAGCGGCCGGGAGGTTGAATTGCATGATGTGACAGTTTCCATTCAGGGAGATCTTTTGGGGATGGAATAATTTTGGAATACTAAACTGAGGGGGGGATCATGAGTATGTTTTGTTATCAATGTCAGGAGGCCGGAGGCGGCAAGGCCTGTCAGGCCGCACGCGGTGTCTGCGGCAAGGATGAACGCACATCGGATCTGATGGATCTGTTGATTTATGTGTTGCGCGGCATGGCCTATTATGCGTCACAGGCCGGTCAGCCGGTGGATCAGCGCTACGCGGTTTTTATGCAGGAGGCCCTGTTTGCCACGATTACCAACGCGAATTTTGATGAGGAGCGCATCGCCAGGATGATCCGTCAGGCATTGGTTTTGCGGGAGGAATTGAAGGGGAAAAGTCAGGCCGATGGACCGGTACCGGACTGCGCGGTCTGGAACGCCCGGGATCTGGATCAGATGATCGCCAAGTCTGCCCAGGTCAGTCCGTTATCGTATAGTGAGGATGAAGATCTGCGGTCGCTCAAGTCGCTTGTCTTGTATGGATTGAAGGGGATCGCGGCCTACGCGGATCACGCCCATGTGCTGGGACGCCATGATCAGGCGATCTCGGATTTTACCGTCAAGGCGCTGTGCGCGATTGATCAGGATCTGGACGCGCAGGCCCTGACTGCTCTGGTGCTGGAGGCCGGGGATGTGGCTGTTCAGACCATGGCGCTTCTGGATCAGGCCCATACGGAAACCTACGGTCATCCGCAGGTGACCCATGTCAATCTCGGGGTCCGGGCCAATCCGGGTATTTTGATTTCCGGTCATGATCTGCATGATATGAAGGCGTTATTGGAACAGACGCAGGGAACGGGTGTGGATGTCTATACTCATAGCGAGATGCTGCCGGCGCATTATTATCCGGCCTTTCAAAAATATGATCATCTGGTTGGAAATTACGGCGGGGCCTGGTGGCAGCAGAACACGGATTTTGAGTCGTTTCACGGTCCGATTTTGATGACAACGAATTGTATTATTCCGATCAAAGATTCTTATAAGAACCGCATTTTCACCACCGGACAGGCCGGGTATCCCGGCGTGCCGCATATCCCGACGGATGCGAACGGCCAAAAGGATTTTTCGGAACTGATTGCATTGGCAAGGACCTGCCCGCCGCCGCAGGAGATCGAGACCGGCGAGATTGTCGGAGGGTTCGCGCATCATCAGGTCATGGCACTCGCGGATAAGGTGGTGGGGGCGGTCAAGGCCGGCAAGATTAAACGGTTTGTGGTGATGGCCGGTTGCGATGGGCGTTTCAGCTCCCGGGATTATTTCACGCAAGTGGCTCAAGAACTCCCGGCGGATACCGTGATCCTGACAGCGGGATGTGCGAAATATCGTTATAATAAACTGGCGCTGGGAGATATCGACGGGATTCCGCGCGTCCTGGACGCGGGGCAGTGTAATGATTCCTATTCGCTGGCGGTGATCGCGCTCAAACTCAAAGAGGTCTTCGGTTTGCAGGATATTAATCAGCTGCCGTTGTCGTTTGATATCGCCTGGTATGAGCAGAAGGCCGTGTGTGTTCTGTTGGCCCTGTTGAGTCTCGGGGTCAAGGGAATTCGACTGGGGCCGACGTTGCCGGCTTTTGTCTCGCCGGGTGTGGCCAAAGTTTTGGTCGAGGCCTTTGATATCAAGCCGATCACGAACGCGCAGGATGATATTGCGGCCATGATGGCCGGTTGCTAGAGTGCTGCCGGGATGAATGAATATTCGACGCGGCGGGCGATGTTTTCGGGGAAAAACAGATGTCCGCCGCGCGCATATCCTGGCCTATCCATTGAAAATTTCAACGAGATGATTATAATACCCGGCATGGTTCATGAACGACCCCAATTAGTCATTGCCGATCAAAACGGCGAGATCAGCAGTGTGCCGTTTCTGGAAGGCTGCGGTATGAAGGCCGGAGAGTTTTTTCGTCTTTCCAGTCGTCATCTTAAAAAGCTTCCGCCCTGCAGTCAGTTGATGATGCTGCCCGGCCGTGTACCGGTCGCCTTTGATCCGAATGAACGGGCGATGGTCAGTCTGGACGAACATCCGTTATCGCCGGGATCGGTATGTTATCCGGTCGCCGCGTTTTTAACTCCCGGTTATACCGGAACATTCAGCAGTGCCTTTCTGGATCAGCCCCGGCAGGATCCGCTGCCCTTGTTTGCCTATACGGCCGTGGTTTTTTATCATGGAGAATTCTATAGCGCCTCGGTGCAGGTTGACCGGGAACAGCGTCAGGACCCTCGGCTGATGGATTTGGAACGCATGCAGGATCAGATTGTGCGGATCAAAAAGATGTTTCCCGAAAACCGTCTGATCCGGCATCTGGAAGACTGCGCCTGCATCAACGGCTGTCCGGCTGCGAAAAATTTTTTTCTGGAACGTTATGAAACGCCGTTGCCGACCTCTCCGACCTGTAATTGTCGATGCCGGGGATGTATCTCCTATCAACCGGAAGGCAAGATTCCCGTGACCCAGCCGCGGATCCGGTTTGTGCCGTCGCCCGAGGAGATTGCCGAGGTGGCTTTGTATCATATGGATCATGTCAGGGATCCGGTGGTCAGCTTCGGGCAGGGATGTGAGGGGGAGCCGTTGATGGCGGCTCCGGTGATTGAACAGGCTGTTCGGCTGATTCGGGCCCGGACGGCTAAAGGGATTATTAATTTAAACAGCAATGCCAGCCGGCCTGAGGCGGTCGCCCGTTTATTTGACGCAGGCCTGGATAGCCTGCGGGTGAGCCTTAATAGTGTCCGGGATTCCTTGTATCGGGCGTATTATCGTCCCCGGGACTATACCTTTGCGGATGTCTGCTCATCCGTCAAACAGGCGGGACTCCGCCGGGGATTTGTTTCGTTGAATTATCTTGTGATGCCGGGGGTGACGGATTCTCTGGAGGAATATACGGCCCTGCGGTCGTTTTTGGGAACATATCCTGTCAACATGATTCAGTGGCGCAATTTGAATTTTGATCCCCGGGCCTATGTTCGGATGATTTCATTCGGCGAATCGCAGGAGACCGTCGGTATTGACCGAATGATTTGTTTGATCCATCGGGAGTTTCCGCATGTCATAAAAGGGTATTTTAATCCGTCCCGTTTGCGGATGCGGCGCCATAAATAGTTTTTGTCGACGGAGACGGGATATTCGTTTCCCGGATATTTTCCAGGGGAGAGAGAAAAAATAAAAAAGATTGATGGCTTGAAAAAAATAGTGGTATGCTTTGCTTAATATAATCCAGGGAGTTGCGTTTCCGAAACCCTTAAAGAGTTTTTAAGGATCAGGTCCGGCCCGTGGCCGGGATGCTGACGTGAAAAGAAAGACTATTTAACGCTTCCGGGTTTTAAGTTGATGGTTCCGATTTTTATTGGAGGTATTGGCTTTGAGCCTGGGGGCGTTTTTTGTTAATCACCTTCCAACAAGGAGAGACCCATGGCGACAAAAAAAGCCGCAGCCCCGAAGGCCGCTGCGAAGCCTGCAGCCAAGAAAGCCGCTGCCCCTAAAAAGGCGGCTTGCAAGACCGGTTGCGCGAAAAAGAAATAAGGATCGAAAAGACGGCGGATCATTTCAGGGTTTGGAAAAAGTGGTCCGCCGTTTTTGTCTTTTCTGCGTTTGAAAAGCGCAAGTCTTTGCGGTAGAATGTTTTTAAATCGAAAGACCGCGGACAAGGACGGCGCATGAAGGCGTTTCAATTTACAGGCTGTGTGGAAATCAAGGAGTTGACCGGCCGCCGGGCTGATGATGAAACACGTCTAATGGAATTGATTGAAGAGGCGCCGGATGATGCGATTTATTATCACACGCACAGTTATTTTCTGCGGCATTTTTATATCTCCGGTCCGTATCCCAATGACTTTGCCAACTGGGCTGCGATTCAGGTTCGGGACAAGGTTTTGGGAGAGAAGCTTTCTGCGATTACCCCCTCATCCGGCTACAGTCTGAACGATATTCGCGCCGAATTAATTGAGGTGATTGACGCTCACCTGTCCACGCTTAAGACGGTTCCGTCAGTGATTTATGGCCAGCCCTTTCATTTGATGAAATCCCGGATTATTGAAATTCCCACACAGTTATCTGCCGGAGACCTGCGGGCGTTTCGTGATGCCCTGGCGGTGGTGGATGCCAGCGCGATTTATAATCATATTTTTGAGGCCAGGCTGCGGGTGAAAAAAGGGCGCAGTGATTTTGCGATCTGGATGGAGGAGGTCCTGGGCTTGGGAGAATTGGCCGAGTCGATTGAGCGGATTGATGCGTATATGTATAGTCTGGAAGGATTGCGCGAGAAAATTTTATTGTTGTGTGATCAGGCCATCAGAACATAAGGAGTTAAGGAAAAGTGTCCGAACAGATTACCTGGGAATCATATCGGGATATTGCCCCGCCGGGAACAGTGGATCTGGGGTGCCGTCTGGCGGAACAGCTCCGCGGAAAACGGCTGCTGCATGTCAATTCCACCCGTTGGGGAGGTGGGGTAGCCGAGATGCTGCATCGGATGGTGCCGTTATTTCAGGATTTGGGTCTTGAGACCCGCTGGGATGTTATCACGGGGAATCCGGCATTTTATCAGGTGACCAAAAGTTTTCATAATGCCCTGCAGGGAGATCCGCAGGAGATTTCGCGGGACATGTATGATGCTTATTTGAAGACCAACCGGCAGAATGGGCGAAAGATGGATTTGGATGCGGATTTGGTAGTGATTCATGATCCTCAGCCGGCACCATTGATTTATAAACGCCGTAATAAGGCATCGGCCTGGTTATGGCGTTGTCATATTGATGCCTCACGGCCCCAGCGCAAGGTTTGGTCTTTTTTGAAAGAGCATGTCGCGAAATATGACGGCGCCATTTTTTCTCTGCCGCATTTTGCACAGAAATTGTCTATTCCGCAGTATCTGATGTATCCGTCGATTGATCCGTTAAGCGATAAAAATAAAGACCTGCCTGCGGAAGAAATCAGCAATATTGTGAGACGGTTCGGAATTCCGGATGATAAGCCGATGATTCTGCAGGTGTCCCGGTTCGACCGGTTTAAGGATCCTCTGGGCTGTATTGAGGCCTATCGGATGGTCAAGAAGCATAATGATTGCTGCTTGGTGCTGGCGGGAGGCGGTGCCGCGGATGACCCGGAGGGCGCTCAGGTTCTGGCAGCGGTTCAGGACGCGGCTGCGCAGGATCCGGATATTATTATCCTGGATTTACCGCCGGATTCCAATATTGAGATTAACGCCTTGCAGCGTGCCGCTACTGTGGTGCTGCAGAAGTCTCTGAAAGAGGGGTTCGGATTGACTGTGGCTGAAGCGATGTGGAAAGGCAAGCCCGTGATCGGCGGTTTTGTGGGAGGGATTACGGTTCAGATTGTCTACGGGAGGACCGGATTTACAGTGAGTTGTGTGGAGGGGTGCGCCTATCGGATTCGGTATCTGCTGAATAATCCGGACGTTGCGTCGCGGATTTCAGAGAGTGCGCGGGAATATACCCGACGCAATTTTCTGGTGACCCGTCATATTATCGACTATTTGTCGTTGATGGCGGCCGTTACGACCAGTTGACTCAGAATAAAATGTTACCGAATAGATCGGAGCGAGCGATTCGTTGGCTCAAAAAGGATGTTACTAAACTTTGAAAGCTTTGTACCAAAAGATTGAGATTTTTTCGTAGGGCGGGACGCCCTCGGCCCGCCGGGGGCGTCGGGCCCTACATCGTCGAACTTATGACGCAGGGCGTTTATGGTAACATGAATTATGAGTCAACGAAGCCGGTTTCAGAATCCTTTGGTAACATTTAATGTGAGTCAATTCGCGTTAGGAAAAATGATTTGAAATCCCGAAAAAATGTGATATTCTTTAGCATCGTTATTTAAAAGGAGCGAGAGGTTCCAGAAAAAGACTTGAAAATTCTGAATTTTCAAGCATCGGGTGAGGGCTGAGCCGCTTGCCTGACTCGGAAAGAAAGACATTTATAACACACTTGGTTTTTAAGCTGTTTTGGCGCAGGCGCGTGCAGCTTTTAAATTGGGTGTGTTTTTTTTTGGCTCAAAAACAGGAATGTTAATCCCGATCAATAAGGAGGAATCGTTGAAAGAGTATCGGAGAATCAATGTGGACGGCGTGATCTATTATGGGAAACATCTGATCCTGACCGCCCGCAACTGCAATGAGAATCTGCTGGATGTTGATCAAATCAAAACCTATATGACACAGTTAGTCGACCGGATTGATATGGTCGCCTTTGGAGATCCGGTGGCGGCACGTTTTGGTTCAGGCATTGAAGTGGGAATTTCTGCAGTGCAGTTAATTGAGACAAGCGCGATTGTGATTCATACCAATGATCAGGCGCGGGATTTGTATCTGGATGTCTTTAGCTGTAAAACCTTTTCAGAGCAGGATGTTTTGGACTTTACTCAAGAGGTCTTTAATCCCGGTTCAACCAATTACCAGGTGCTGATGCGATGAAACGATTCTATCCGGATTCACTGCCGGCTTTTGCGAATGAGCCGTCTGTTAAAAAATTCGCGATTCAAAAAATCAGTCAAAGTGTCGGAGAAGGGGTTGTCGCTCTGGTTCCATTCTCTCGCGGAGAGATCGTCTGCGCGTTTACAGGGTATCTTGTCAATGTCATCACACAATATTCGTTGATGCTGGGTCCGGGACAGCATGTGCATGATCCGTATTTTATGGGCAAGGTGCTGCATTCTTGTGATCCGAACACGTTTTGTGATATGAACCGCCGGGTTTTTGTTGCCAGGAGGAATATTAAGGCCGGAGAGTGGGTCACGATGGATTATGCACAGACGGAAGAAGAGCTTTTCAAGCCGTTTCCCTGTTCCTGCGGGTCGGTCAATTGCCGCGGTTTTATTACCGGTCGGGCGGAAGCGGCGGCTGTTGCCGGAAATTTTCTTTGATGATATTCGGCGGATGGCAGCGGGTGAACAAAGATTTTTCAATTAAGGAGAGTGTGGCATGCAAATACGATGGACAAAAATTCTGGTTTTAGTGATGGCGGCTGTTATGCTGGGAACGTCTTTCGTCCGGGCACAGGATGATGATGCCGAATATGCCTGGGGGGAGATTGTTGATGTTTCGGCCGGCCGGATTGTTGTGAATGATTATAATTATGACACAGAAGAATATCAGGATACCAGTTATGTTCTGGAGGGCACTGTTGAAATGGAAAATCTTGCCGATTTGTCGGAGTTGACTCCGGGGATGACAGCTGAGATTGGGTTTGTGCTGCGCCAGGGCCGTAAGGTCGTTGTATCGATTTATGCGGATGAGCAGGATGGCATGGTGCAAGAGGGTGAGGAGGAATGAAGGAATTCGCTATGAATACGAATGTGATGCCCGATGATGAATATGTGAATCCTTCTGATGGGGATGATGAGGGTTATGACGGTTATGAAGAGGATTCCTTTTTGCCGGAATCCTTGTTAAAAGCCGGGCGCCGGACAAAAGACGCAGAGAAAGCAGCTCCGAAAAAGAAAATGAAAAAGAAGTTTCATCAAGAGGCCAGAACGCGGTATTTGCGGAAACACCGGGATGATATTGAGTGGTAATCAATGGTGCCGGTGCTTTTTGATGAGCGATAAGAACGCCTGTGTGATTTCACGCAGGCGTTTTTTTGAGGGGGGCGAAAGATTGCCCGGGGTTTTATGTTATAATGCATCTTTTATTATTGATGGTTCATCAGTGGATGGTGGATTTGAACGGAAAGATCGGTTTATGTGGGTTGTGTTATCCTTGATTACAGCGCTGTTTACTTCATTGCAGGACCTTTGCGCCCGAAAGGCTATGGGCAAGGTGGATTATCATTTGGTTGCCTGGGCTTGGGCTGCCTGCTCACTGCCGTTTTTGGGCGTGGCCGCATGGCAGGAAGGAACAACCGGGATTGTCTGGGCGCCCTTTCTGACCTCGCTCATCATATCCGGGGCGATTTTATCGGTATGTTTTTTACTGTATTTTCATGCGATTAAGATCAGTGATCTGTCGCTGGTTGTTCCGATGCTGGCCTTTACGCCCGCTTATTTGCTGATTACCTCGCCTTTGATGTTGGGTGAAATCCCGGGATTCTGGGGAGTCGTCGGCATTCTCTTGATTGTCTCGGGATCGTATGTCTTGAATTTTCGCCGTCGGCATATCGGGTTCTGGGAACCGTTTCGGTATCTTTTTAAAAATAAGGGCTCCCGGATGATGCTGTGTGTCTCGCTTTTTTTTAGTATCAGCGGCAATATTGATAAAATTGGTGTGCGCAGTTCTTCACCGGCACTTTGGATTTTCAGCCTGAATCTGGTGATTGCGGTGATTCTCGGGATTGTGGTTCTGATACGGGCGCCTCGGCCGGCCCGGGATTTTTCACAGGCCTGGCGTCCTTTGATGTTGATGGGAATTTTTACGGCGGTCGGTCTGGTCGCGCAGATGCATGCGATTCGTATGACGATTGTTCCTTATGTGATTGCGGTGAAACGAACGAGCGTGGTGATCACCGCATTGCTGGGTCTGTTGTGGTTTAAAGAGGAAGGAATTTGTGACCGGGTGACCGGTGTGATTCTGATGATTTCCGGGCTTTTTATTATATCGTTTTTGGCCGGATAATGTCTTCCGGGGACGATGTAAGGATTTTTTGAAAAATGAGACTAAAGTCTATATAATAAAGATCTTAATTGAACATCAAAAAAAGGAGCTGTTGGATGGATAAGAATTTATATCAGGCGATGAATGAACAAGTGACCAAAGAGCTGTTTTCAGCTTATTTGTATTTATCCATGGCTGCGTATTTGGAAAGTAAGGGCCTTTCAGGCATGACCAACTGGATGAAAATGCAGGCCCAGGAAGAGATGTTTCATGGAATGAAAATTTTTGACTATTTGAATGAGAGGGGAGAGCGGGTCATTTTAGGTGCTTTCGAAAAACCCGATTCGGATTTTCAATCGGTTCGGGATATCTTTGAACAGGTTTTGGCCCATGAACAGTCTGTCACGGCCAGTTGTAACAATGTCTATTCCCTGGCTCTTGAGGCTAAAGATCATGCGGCAGTCGGATTTATGCAATGGTTTGTTGATGAGCAGGTGGAAGAGGAAAGCGGCGTCCGGGCTATTTTGGATAAGCTGGCCTATATTAAAGAGGATTCGACCGGGATTCTGATGCTGGATAAGGATTTGGGGTCTCGTCCGCAGCCTGTTTTTCCGCCGGCGGCATAATCTGACAGTTAGAATTATTTTACGAAAAGAGCCCTGATTTTCAAATAGATCAGGGCCTTTTTGTCTGTAAAATCAGAAGCCTGTTTTTTAAAAGAGATGTAACTGTCTTGATAGGAAATACATGAAGAAAGGGTTTTCTTGTGATATACTATAAATAAGAAAGCGCTACCAAGGAGCGGATCATGGCAGAGAACGACTGTTGTCTTATTATCTTTGCGAAGGAACCGGTTCCTGGTCAGGTGAAAAACCGTCTTTCCTCTGTTCTCGGCCAGGAGCGAGCCGTATCGTTGTATAAGGCCTTCCTTCAGGATATGCATACGTTGGCAGATGTTGTTCCTGTCCGATTTCGGGTTCTTGCCTATGAGTCTTTTGGACGCATTCCGAATTATCTTTTTTCTACATTCCCTCATTTTATTTTTTATCCTCAGCATGGTCCGGATCTTGGCGCCCGGATGGCCGATGCGTGTCTTTATGCCAAACATCTGGGGGCCAAGCGTGTGATAATTGTCGGTTCCGATTCACCGACACTTCCGCCTCAATTGATCACGGAGAGTTTTGAGCGTCTCAAAGATTATGATATGGTTTTTGGCCCTTGTTTGGACGGGGGATTTTATCTGCTCGGGCTTAAAGCTCATCTTTGTGAGGAAGCCTTTGAAAATGTTGCAGGAAAAGGCCGGCGGGCATTTGCGCAGTTGCGCAAGAATGCCCGGGACAATGAGCATTCGTCGTTCACATTGTGTCACTGGTATGATATTGATGGGGCGGATGATCTGGAAGATATGATGAACAAAACATTTTCTTCTATTGCCGCCTCCACGAATGCTGTTCTTCGAAAAATTGGAAAAGAATTATTACGTTAATTCTTCCATGGAGATTCCTCAATTTAATGTCTTATGTTAAAATGCGTCTGATGGTTCGGGCGCATTTTGTATTTCACAAGAAAATTTTGTGCAGTCCGTTGGGGATAAGACGAAAACAAGGAGGGATGGGCATGACCTTGAAACTCGGAATCAGTTCCTGTCTGCTGGGTGAGCGGGTGCGTTATGACGGCGGGCATAAACTCAATCATTATTTATGTGATACATTGGGACCGTTTGTCCAGTGGGTTGCGGTCTGTCCGGAATATGAATGCGGACTGGGGATTCCCCGGGAGGCCATGCGCCTTGTCGGAGATCCGGATAACCCCCGTCTGATGACGATCCGCACCAGGGTCGATCTGACCGGGCAGATGTGGGCGTGGATTTCCAGGCGGCTGGATGAACTGGAGCGCGAGCAGCTATGCGGATTTATTTTCAAGAAAGGGTCGCCCAGTTCCGGATATAGCGGTGTCAAAATTTATACAGAGAGCGGGCATCCCGGCCGACGGGGTATGGGCTTATTTGCCAGGGCGGTGGTTGAACGTTTTCCGCATTTGCCCGTCGAAGATGAAGGCCGCTTGAACGATGCGGGCATTCGGGAGAATTTCATTGAACGGATTTTTGTTTATCATCGCTGGCAGGAATTTGAGGCGGCGGAGGGTTCATTGGACGGGTTGATCCGGTTCCATGCCCGTCATAAGTTATTGATTATGGCACACAGCCCTTCGGGTTTGAAGGAGTTGGGGCAAATGGTCGCACAGGCCGGCGCGCGAAATCTCCCGCAGATGAAGGCGGCCTATTTTGATCAGCTGATGCGTGTGTTATCTTTGACGGCCACGGTCAGAAAGAACAGAAATGTGCTGGAGCATATGATGGGATATTTCAAAAAGGAATTATCGTCGGATGAAAAACAGGAATTGAAAGAGTGGATCGAACGTTATTATCAGGGGCTGGTGCCGCTGTTGGTTCCGGTGACGTTGTTGAATCATTATGTTCGAAAATATCGTCAGCCGTATTTGTCCGATCAGATTTATCTGAATCCTCATCCTCGGGAGCTTCTTCTGCGCAATCACGTGTGATGGAAGAATGTATATTGTAAAAAGAAGAATCCCTTCGGATTTCTGCAACTTGCGGTGGAATATTTCATCGGGGATTTTTTTGAGTGATTTTGATGTGTCCGGCCGTGCGGGGGAGTCGACCCTGATGAGGTTAAAACAGCAGTGCGGAGGCAATGATCAGGACCCCCATGCCCAGGACAAAAAGACCGAAGTTGATTTTGCGTGCGGCTTTTAAAAGCAGGTCAATCGTCAGAAGGCTAAAGAGAAATGATGTGCCCAGGCCGGCGAGTTGCTCGATTTTAAATCCCGCCGGAGAGGCATTCAGCACCAAATTCCCCGCGATGACAATCGGAATACTCATTAAGAAGCTGATGCGGATCGCCTGATCCGCCCGGAATTGCCGAAACAGCAGAGCGGCTACGGTTAACCCGGAACGGGAAAGCCCGGGAAGGGCGGCGAAGCCTTGGGCGATTCCCAACACCACACTGTCTGTGGCCCGTAATTGGGCAGCGGTTTTTAATCCGTCAGATTTTTTGATGAGTTGGAGTATTCCGGTCATCAGTAGACACAATCCTACCAGCAGCGAGATCAGACGGCCCGAGGCCGGATACTGACTGATAAAGCCGGAAAATGATTTTAACAGAATTAGTCCCAATCCACCGCTGATCAGGGTCGCCCAGAATAAAAAGAATAGCAGGGGCCGTTGGGGGTGCTCTGCACAACGGATGTGCGGGAAGGCCTTGAGCAACAGGAAAATATCCTTGCGAAAATAAATCAGGGCCGCCATTACGGATCCGAGATGCAGGAACAGCGCGTCTTTGATCATATCGTCAACCGGGGCCTGACTGTGAAAGATGAGGGTCTTGACCAGAACCAGCATGCCTTCCGAGCTGACCGGCAGCCATTCAGCAATGCCCTGAATGATGCCGGAGATCAATTGTTCCATAAGCGGTGAAATCATAGAAACACTCTAGTCATATTTCGGCAGGGTGTAAAGGGCTTTTTGTAAATGTTCCATAGTGGTTCCGAAGAGGGGCGGTGGCCTTGTCAACGGCTGGGAATGAATTCAACGTGGCCGCCCGATCATGCGGGAGATCACACAATGGACACCGATTGCATTGAGCGCCGGCATGTGTTTTGGGTCTTTTTGGATAAGATCTTGTAAAATCATCAGAAGTTCACTCAATTTAAACACAATCATAACGTTGATCCGGCATACTGAACACAGGATGAGTTTTATAGCACTGTTTTTCAGGAGGCCGTTATGTCATTAGCAGACCTTCATGTTCATTCCAAATATTCCGGCTATCCGTCCGATATGCTGCTCAAGGCCACCGGCGCCCGTGAATCGTATACTGAAGTGGATTTTATTTATCGGTCGGCCAAATCCCGCGGCATGGATTTTGTCACTATTACCGATCACAATTCTCTGGATGGATCATTGGATCTGGTTCGTCGTTATCCGCAGGAGACATTTACCGGCGTGGAACTGACTGTCCGGTTTCCGGAAGACGGATGCTGTGTGCATATTTTGTGTTTTGATGTGACGCCGTCGCAGTTCTCTGTTTTAAACAGTTTGCGTCCGGATATTTATGCCTTTCGTCATTATATCCGGACAAATCGTATTGCCTATTCTGTGGCGCACGCAACCTTTGGCGTCAACGGGAAGCTGTCGTTGGGCGTGCTGGAAAAATTGATTTTGTTGTTTGATGTCTTTGAGGGCGTCAACGGATCACGCAATGTCGTTTATAATCAAATTTGGACGCGGGTTCTGACACAGTTAACACCGCGGGATATTGATCGGATTTACAAGATCCATGCGATTGAGCCGATGAGTCATGACCCCTGGATTAAAGGGTTGACGGGCGGATCGGATGATCATGCCGGTCTTTATATCGGCAAGACCTTTACCCGCTCGGATACGGATAGCCGCCAGGGATTTCTTGAAGCGCTGCGATGCAAGAAGACGATTTCCTCGGGCCGAAGCAATCATTTTTCGGCGATGACCTATATTTTGGGAAAAATCGGATCGGAGTCATGTCTGGCCTCCGCAGAAGGGATCCCGGGGCTTTGGGGCAGGGTCAGCCGAATGATTTTTCAACAGGACCGGCGTCTGGGATGGATGGATCGATTCAAACTGATGACGATGAGATGGAGCCGCAAGACCGGGCAGCGTTTGATCGCCGGGTTTATCACAAATGTCCGGAACAAGAAAGATTCGCTCATGACAGATTCTCCGGACGAACTCGTCGAGTTTTATTATGATCAGCTGTCGGATTTGAGCGACAAGTTTCTGAAGTCGATGGTAGAGGACTTGCAGAAGGCCTGGAGTCAAAATCGTTTCGGGGATCTTTTCAAGTCGATGTCCCATGTTTGGACGCAGCTGTTTTTGAGCGCGCCGTTTTTAGGAACATGGAAATTATTGAATACGAATCGCCGCCTGGTGCGGGAGTTGCGGCAGTCCTTTGGATATGTCCTGGGCGCTAAAGAGAAGAAGGTCTTATGGTTTTCCGACACCATTGCGGATTTGAATGGTGTTTCATCGACATTGCGCAAGATTGCGGAGTTTAGCCGGCAGGAGGCGTATCAAATTTCAATGGTGGTTTGTGAACCGGAGTACCAGCAGACGCATAACAATGTCAGGAATATGATTTTTTTGGATTCAATCGGCAGTTTTTCATCTTCACTGTATCCGGCCTACCGGATGTATTTCCCGTCATTTTTGAAGGCGATCAAGCGCATTGAATCCGAATATCCGGATGAGATTGTAATCTCAACGCCCGGTCCGGTCGGGCTGCTGGGCCTGTTGGCGGCGCGTCTTTGCGGGATTAAGGCCACGGCCATTTATCATACGGATTTTTCGGAGCAGATGAAATATGTTTCGTCGGATTCGTCGGTCGTTAATCTGTTTGAATATTATTTGCGCTGGTTTTATTCTTGCGCGGATGAGGTTCGGGTTCCGTCCCGGGAATATCTTGAGATTTTGAAAGACCGGGGGTATTCGCTTCCGGCGTCCGGGGTGTTTCAGCGGGGCATTGATCGGACGCTTTTTTATGACGATCCGGCGGGGGCGCGTCGTTTTCGGGAACGCTATGGGATTGAAGGAGCGATGCTGGTGTATGCCGGGCGCGTCAGTGAGGATAAGAATATTTCTTTTTTGGGAAATATTTACCGGGAAGTCTGCAAGGCGCATCCGGAAACAACACTGGTGGTGGCCGGTGATGGTCCGGGCCTGGAGACGTGGCGCCGGTCGCTGAGCGATTTGCCGCGGGTGATTTTTCTGGGTGGATTACAGCGAGAGCAGTTACGGGAGGTGTATTCGGCCGCTGATATGATGGTGTTTCCCAGTGTGACCGACACCTTCGGGATGGCTGTTTTGGAGGCACAGTCGTGCGGGCTGCCGTGTCTGGTCAGTGATCGCGGAGGGCCGCAGTCTATTGTTCAGGATCGGATCACCGGCTATGTGTTGCCGTCTCATAACGGCCGGATTTGGACTCAGCGGATTTCAGAGATCTTGTTGCGGCTGAAAATGGATCCCGGGGCGCTTGCAGCCCTGCGCCGACAGGCGGTTCGGATGGTTCAGGATCGTTTTGACTGGAACAGGGCCTTGCAGGATTTAATCGGCGATGGTCATGAACATGGAATCCGCAAGAAATGTTCTTCCAGACTCGGAACACAGGATCCGGAATATTCACGGGAATAACCTCCAGGGATGATATGAGTCGACGAGCCGATGTCTTTCGTTTCGGAACTTTTTTATCTTCAATAGTCCGGTATCGCCGCAGTCCGGGACAGCTGGTGATTCAGTTGACTGACCGGTGCAATGCCCGGTGTCCTCAGTGCGGGATGCGTGTTTCGGAACGGTTTGAACGGTCTGATTTGAACCTTTATGATTTGAAAGGGGTGCTGGATCAGGCGTCCCGGTTGGGATTCGGTGCTGTTTCGTTCACCGGTGGTGAGCCGATGCTGCGGATGCCGGATGTCTTGCGGTTGGCGCACTATGCGCGCAAGGTGGGGATCTCGTTGATCCGTTCGGGAACGAACGGGTTTCAATTCCGGCGGCTTTCGTCGGAAACGTCCCGGCAATACGAGATCCGGCTGCAGGAAATTGCCGGGCAGATTGCCGGATCACCGTTGCGGAATTTTTGGATCAGTCTGGACTCGTGTCTGGTTTCAGAGCATGAGCGCATGCGCGGATTTTTCGGAGTGGTCGATGGGATCCGAAGGGTTCTTCCGATGTTCCATGCCCGGAAATTTTATCCGTCGGTTAATTTGGGGATAAATCGAAATATTTTCGGTGAGCGAACGCGAGGTCTGCACCGGAACGGGTTTTCCTGTGAAGAGGATTATCTGCAGGCTTTCGAAGAGACCTTTTATGAGGCCTTTTGCCGTTTTTATTCTTTTGTGATTGATTTGGGATTTACGATTGTCAATGCCTGTTACCCAATGAGTTTTGCGGATCTGACCGGTCAGGCGCAGGACGCGGTTTATGCCGCGGCCTCCCAGGATCAGATCGTGTGTTTTGACCGTCGGGAGAAGTTACGATTGCTGCGCTCCTTGTTTGCCGCCATCCGGGCGTATCGATCGCGGATCAGAATTTTTACACCGTTGAGCTCCCTGTATGCTTTAATGCGTCAGTATGAAGGAAGCAGCACGCATGTCTATCCGTGCCGCGGAGGGATGGATTACTTCTATATTAATGCAGCGGACGGGCATGTCTATCCGTGCGGCTATCGGGGGCAGGATGATCTTGGGGATTTTCGCCGAATGTCGCGGCTTCCGGATTTGAAGGTATGCCGGGAGTGTTATTTGTGTGATTGGGAGTGTTTCCGGGATCCGTCCCAATTAATGGGACCGATCCTGGATTCGGCGCGCTCCCCCTGGAATCTGTGGCGATTGTATCGGGATGATCCGAAGATGTTTCATCTTTGGAAAGATGATTTACGGTATTACCATGCCTGTCAATGGTTTGACGCGCGCAAAGGGATGGAGTCAGGACGGCTATCCCGGTTTCGACTTGCCCGGCCCCGGCCCGTGCGCCAGGCCTGCGCAGCCTGTGCGGAGGCGCTGGAATCCTGAGAGATTGTGAAAATGAGATCTTGGGTTGATTTTTGAGGCGCTTTAGGGGAGAATAACATTTATTAATAAGATGAGGGGAAGGTTTTTTTAGAATTCATCGGGAGATTCAATGGAATTTTTTAAATGGTTGATGAAAACCTGTGCCGGAGCACTGGTTTTTCTTTTTTTTACAGGATCATCCGCGGTATGGGCCGAAGCCCCCGGTATGGGGGAGGAGAGCATGTCGCATCATATGAACATGCTGGTTCTGCAGCTAAGTGTCATTTTGGTTGCAGCCTGGTTCGGGGGGCGTTTTTTTAAACGGATGAAACTTCCGTCGGTTTTGGGAGAGCTGGTTTCAGGGGTTTTGATCGGCCCGTATGCTGTCGGCGGATTGGCATTGCCGGGTTTGCCGCACGGATTATTTCCGTTAAACGGAGGAGATTTTCCTGTTTCCATAGAGCTTTACAGCATTGCCACGATCGCTTCAATCATTCTGTTATTTTTGGCCGGCCTAGAAACCGATCTGGAGACCTTCCTGAAATTTTCATTTGTCGGATCTGTGGTCGGTTTTTTTGGTGTTGTGTTTAGTTTTATGGCCGGCGATTTTGTCGGCATGATGCTGATGCGTCAGATTTATGGTGTTGAGGCCGGATTTTTTCATGCGGTTCCGTTGTTTCTCGGGGTGATCTCAACAGCGACATCGGTCGGAATCAGTGCCAGGATTTTGTCGGATAAACGGCGTCTCAACGCGCCGGAAGGGGTGACGATTCTGGCGGCCGCGGTCATTGATGATGTCCTGGGCATTATTATCCTGGCGGTGATTATCGGAATGGCCAAGACGCATACTATCGGGATTCGGGAGGTCGCGCTGATTTCATTTAAGGCGATCGGAATGTGGTTGGTATTTACTTTTATGGGGATTAAGTATGCCGGAGAAATCGGAGGGTTGTTGAAGAAGATTTCCGACCGCAGTATGATTGCGATTATTGCCCTGGCGCTGGCCTTGCTGGTAGCCGGGATTTTTGAGAAATCCGGCTTGGCGATGATTATCGGCGCCTATGTGATGGGTCTGTCGTTATCCAAGACAGACTTGTCGTTTTTGATTCAGGAGAAGCTTGACTCGGTTCAGCGTTTACTTGTGCCGGTTTTCTTTTGTGTGATGGGGATGCTCATCAACTTGCGGGTGATCTCGACGCCGCTGATTATTAAGTTCGGGATTATTTATATCCTGGCGGCTGTCGGCGGGAAGCTCGTTGGGTGCAGTGTTCCGTCGTTGTTTCTGAATTTCAACTCCCGGGGAGCGATGAGAATCGGCGTGGGAATGATCCCCCGTGGTGAGGTGGCGTTGATTATTGCCGGGATTGGGTTGTCCATGGGCATTATTGATGACCGGGTTTTTTCGCTGGCGATTATGATGACCTTTGTCACGACGTTGTTTACGCCGCCTTTGTTTGACCGGATGCTTTCCGTGGACCGGCCGGTCTTGCGGCGCAAGATGGATCAGGAAAAAGATCAGACCTCGCTGTGTTTTAAGATGCCGAATGCCGAGACGGCAACTCTGTTGTTGTCCTTGCTGATTCCGGCCTTTGAGGAAGAGGGGTTTTATACGCACTGTCTGGAAGGCGAGGAAAAGCTCTATCATATCCGCAAGGATGCGACCTTCATCACGCTGCGTTATCGCAAGCATGATTTCATTTTTGACTGTGCCAAGACGGACGTGACCTTTGTTAATACGGTTTTTTATGAAGTGATTGCCGACGTCGAATGTTTTATGCAGCGCCTGCAGGAGTTGACGGATAAGCGTGATATCGGAAAAAATATTATGAAGTCCGGTTTCGGCGTCAAGGCGGGGCGGCGCAACACGCATTCGATTTATGAGTATATTTCTCCCATGGCCGTTGAAACGCGTCTCAAAGGCCGGACCAAAGATGAGATCTTGCGAGAAATGATTGGATTGCTGGTGAGGGCCAACGCGTTTAGTGAAGAGACGGCGCAAAAGATTTTTCATGAATTGATTGAGCGGGAACGCCTGATGTCGACGGGAATGCAGGACGGAGTAGCGCTGCCGCATGTCAAGACGTCGTTGGTGGAACATATTCGTTTTGCGGTTGGGGTGTCGCCTGAACCGGTTGATTTTGATTCTCTGGACCGCAAGCCGTCCCGGATCTTTGTTCTGGCGGTCGCGCCCCGGAAAGGGCATGAATCCTATTTGCAGTATCTGGCGGAGATCAGCAAGTTCTTGTCCTCGGAGGATAACCGCCGACGGCTGTTGACGGTGAAGAATAATCAGGCTCTGTTTAAACTGCTGGAAGAGGAACTTTAGGATTTTACCGGAGGAAGAATAATGAAAGTTGTCGCGTTTAATGGAAGTCCCCGTCAAGGGGGAAATACCGCTCAATTGATTCAGATCGCGTTAACGGAATTGCAGGCACACGGCATTGAGACCGAGCTGGTTGAGATGGCGGGCCGCCCCCTGCGCGGATGTATTGCCTGTTATCAATGTAAAGACAATAAAGACCGGCGCTGTGTTTTAACCGATGATTCTTGTAATGAGTATATTGCGAAAATGATGGAGGCCGACGGGATCATTCTGGGATCGCCGACGTATTTCAGTAATGTGACCGCGGAGATGAAGGCCTTGATCGACCGGGCCGGAATCGTCGGCCGGGCCAACGGGTATGCCTTCAAGCGCAAGGCCGGGGCTGCGGTGGTTGCTGTGCGCCGGGCCGGGGCCGTGCAGGTTTTTAATTCCATTAATCAGTTTTTTTTGATTGAACAGATGATTGTTCCGGGATCCATTTATTGGAATTTGGGGATCGGCGGCGCACCGGGCGAAGCCATGTCCGATGCCGAAGGGGTGGAAACGATGAAGATTCTGGGCCGCAATATGGCCTGGCTGCTCAAGGCGACGGCCGCAGTATGATGATGACGGTTTTGAGAAACGGATGCGCTTCGGCCCGCGGAAAAGGTTCCGCGGGCTTTTTTATCCGCCTGCGCAGATGAATGCGGAAATGGGCAACCCGTTTGCTTCGGTGGATGTTCGCGAGGAAAAGCTGAATTTGCGGATAAACCTGCCGTGCAGTTTTTTGCCGTTACGGGTTTGGGATAAAAAATTGTAAGATTTTTTCAATTCCATTGTCTTTTAGATGATGTGTTAAAATAAAACATTGAGATAAAATAAACTATTTTTCAGACGATTTTCAAAAGATAAAAGATGTCTTGTGTTTTACAGAACTCGAAAAGGGTGGTGACGCCGGTGTGGAGTCCAGGGAAAAGGAAGATGTGTTTTGCTGTATTTTTGGCCATCATGATGGCTGGTATTGCTGTGCCCGCCTATGCCGTGATCGTTTATCAGGATTTTGAAGATGAAAATGGAACACCGCATCGGGATGACAGGGTGTTGCTTGAGCCGGAATACGGGTGGGGATTTAACGGGGCGATTGTTGAGCGGACACAGGACGGGACTCCGGTTCATAGCGGAAAGAAGGCCTGGTCCGTCACGGTCCCTGCCGGTCCTCCGGTGCATGCCGGCACGGCTGTGGTCTCTCAAACGCAGGGGCGTTGTGTCAATGTGGTGCCGGAGTGCCACGACCGTTTATCGTTTTGGATCTGGTCCGCACCCTCCCGGAGGGGGGATCACACTGTGATGGTCAAATTTTTTGACCGGGGCCAGTATAGGGATCGCGGGATCGGACTCTGGACCCGGGAGAATCAGCGGGCCGCGGATCATCAGTGGAGCCGTCTGGAGATTGATTTGCATCAATTACCAACGGACTTTAATCTGCGGCAACTGGACAAGATTGAGTTTTTTAATTATTGGGACGGCACGTATTATTATGATGATATTGAATTTATTTCAGCCTATCCCCCGGAAACAGACTGGGCGTGTCTGGAAGGGCATGATCTGGCTGTGTGTGATTCGCCCCGTGACGGCGATTCTCCCCGGCGCTGTGTTTCGGTTTTTGATCCGCAGGGGGAACTGGTATTGGATTTGCTGCGAATGCGGAGGTCGGAGGAGGCGAACCCGGGTTCGACGGATTAGACAACTATGGATGACGTGACACCATTAATTCAGGATTGTCTGGCGGGGCATAAAGAGGCGTGGGATACCTTTGTGAAAGAGTATTCCCGATGGATCTATCATAGCGTGCTGGGCACAGCCCGGTATTACGGCCATCGGATGTCCAGTGAAGATGCCGGGGAATTGACTCAGGATGTCTTTTGCTGCTTGCTGGAGAAAGGCCTGCGCCGTTTTCAGGGGCGGGAACGGCCGCGTCTGCTGGCCTATGTGCGGCGGATCGCAGTGTGTCAGACGATTAATTTTTTAAAACGTATCCGCAAGACGGTTCCGATGGATGAAGCCCTGAACGGACTGGATTTTTTGGGCCGGGAGATGGTTCAGTGGTCTCAAGCCGGGCGGGCCATGGATAATCATGAATTGTTACAGCGCTTGCTGAAACGTCTGACCGGGACAGAACGCCGGCTGCTGGATTTGTATTATTTTGAAGGGGTTCCGGTTGTTGAAATTGCCGGTTTGATGAAAATTTCTGTTGAGGCGTATTATGTCCGGAAAAATCGAATTATTAAAAAACTTCGCGGCTGGATGCAAAGCCTGGAGGAATCAGAAACACAAACAGGATGATAAAGATGAGTAATCTGCGGGATGATAACTGGCAAGAGATGATGGCGTATTATGCGGAAGGACTTTTATCACCGAAAGATCATCGTCGGGTTGCGGAGAAGATTGCCCGGGATCCTGCGGCCCAGGAGTCGATCCGTATTCAGGAATATCTGGCCTTGATGCATGAGGCGCGGCAGACAGCGGTTCCGGAGTCTGTGCTGCGGCAGGCGGAAGATCTTGTGCCGGCCGATTCCGGCGGCAGAGTCTGGGATGTTGTGGTTCATCTGGGCAGAATCGCGATAGAGCACTTGACGTCAGACGGTCTTGCGGTGCCGGGGATGCCGGGGGAGGCTTTAATGCTGCGGGGATCGGATAACGGGCCGCGGCAGAGTGTGGTTTTAAATAAACAGACGTCTTCATTGGAGATTCAGATGGAGATCTTTCTGGAGGATCGGCGGGGGCATTGTGTGGCGGTTGATCTGAAGAAAATTTCCGCGCAGAAATCCCCGGAGGATTTGCGGGTGACCTTGCGCCGCGGCGATGTTGAGCTTGAATCCCATGTTGCCCGTCAAGGCAGAGCGGTGTTTGAGAATATTCGGCAGGGCCGGTATTATTTAGAGGTTACGGATGATCATCAATCACTGGCGAGAATCTCTCTGCGTCTTATTCCGGAGAACGTATGATGTCTGATCAGGCGCATGTTTTATTTCTTGATGTCTCGCTCAAGCACGATCGTTTGATGATCAGTCTTTCAGAACAGAATAGCCCTTTTTATCAATCCGAAGAGATTGTTTATCCGTGTGATCAGATTCAGCAGTTATGTCGGAATCTTTCGGCATTGCTGAATCAGGCCTTTGGGTCTCCGGCAGGATCGTTCGGACGGATGCAGGAATTTCAAAAGACCGGACAGCTTCTTTATGATCTTTTATTGAGTTCTCATGTCAAGACGCGTTTGCGTCAGGCGGACCGGCAGCATTTGATTATACAGGTTGATGAGGCGCTTGTTTTTATTCCCTGGGAATGGCTGTATGACGGCCGGGATTTTTTGTGTCTGAAATTTTGTGTCGGCCGCCGGGTGATGACGACGCGCCGGGTTGAGACCGTCGCGAGCCGGACCCTGGGCCGCCCCTGCACCATGCTGATTCTCGCTGATCCGTCGGGAGATTTGCCGGCGGCCCGGCAGGAGGCGCTGAGGATCCGTGACCGTATGGACAGCGACAGACGCCGTGTGGCGGTTTCCATCAAGCTCAGGGAAATTTCTTTGGATTATGTTCGTCGGTATCTTCGCGATTATGATTGTGTGCACTTTGCCGGTCATACGGAATATGTGGAAGGGAATTCTTCCTTAAGCGGATGGCGGTTGGCGGACGGGATATTTTCTGTGCAGGATATCGCGCATATGCGGGGCGGCGCGCCGTTTCCGTTTTTGCTTTTTTTAAACAGCTGCCAGTCGGCGCGAACGGCCTTGCCGCCGGTGATGGAAGATTATGAAGAACACTGTTTCGGTATATTGCATGCCTTTTTGGAGTCAGGCGTCAAACAGGCTGTCGGCACCTTATGGCGGATTCCGGATGCCCCTGCGCAGGCCTTTGCGGTGGAATTTTATGATCTTATCGGCCGCGGAGTCTCAATCGGGGAGGCCCTGAGATCTGCGCGTTTGAAGATGATTCGCGAGTTCGGTTGGGAATCCATGATTTGGGCGGCCTATGTTTTATACGGTGATCCCAATGTCGCGCTTTTTTCCGATGGGGGTTTAGGCAAAAAGAAAGGGATGCACCCTCGGGTTTTGCGGAAATGGCGGCCGGAAAATTTACGGCGTTTTGCTATGGGGTGTTTGGTTCTGGGTCTTTTTGCGGCGGGGATCTTCTCGTATCAACATCGCACGGTCCGGCCTTCCCGTTTGTCTTTTTCCGGATTGACGATCGCCGCCGCGGATCGTCAAGGGGCAGAGGATGCGGTTTTGCCGCCGTCAGATGAGTCCTTCCGGGAGACTCGAGACAGGCATCAACGGATAATCCGGGAACGTTTGTTTGCGTTCCCGCCGGCCAAGTCTTCACGCCAGGAGAAAGAAATCGGGGAGATACTAAAAGGTTATCAAAAGGCTGAGCAAGCGGCGCAGGTGTCCGGAAACCGCCGGTTTGCCGCTGAGGCCTTGATGGGGCAGGCAGAGATTTACCGTATGATGGAACGGGATGCGGCGGCGCTTAATGCGTATGCCGGGGCCATGGAGCAGTTATCCCGTCTGGAATCGCTGAACGCTGCGGATCGGTATCAGTTGGCGCAGGTCTATGCGCAGTTAGCCGGGCTTTATGCCGTTTCGCGGCAGGATTTCGTTACAGCGGAGCAGCTGCTGAATCGCATTGGACCGTGTTTATCCGGGATTACGGAGCCCTCGGAGGATTCAGCGAGGCTTGTTTTAAGGAATGTGGAATATGCGGTTTCAAAGATATCTCAGGGACCGTATTTAAACAGTCATCTTGCGCATCGGGCCCGGGAGGTGCTTGAAGAGGTGCGGGAGCCGGCCAGGAGCGGAGCCCAATAAAAAAGATGTTAGATTTTTGGATGAGGATTGTCTTATGAAGTGCAGGGGGGCAACGGCTATGGATTCGGATCAATTTTAAAAGGAGCGGATTATGATTCATCGGGGGAGAAGAGGAAACATGTGGGTGCGTGCAGTTCTGACAGTCGCTGCGGCTTGTGCGTTATGGGTGAAGCCGGCAGCCGCGCAGGGATCGTATCAGGATGTGGTTGTTGTCAATGAGAATGCCGGCACAGCTGTTGTTTTGGCGAACAGCCATCATGACAGCTTTGTCCAGGTTGGGGATGCGTTGAATGCGGGAACACATCCGAATTTTGTGATGATGGCGGACGTTGATGAGGATGGGATTCAGGATCTGCTGGCGGTGAACGGGATGGCTGGCGGAGAAAAGACGTTGTCTGTGTTGCGAGGGCAGGGACAGGGAGTCTTTGAAGACCGCGAAACGGTGGATTTGGGATTTGAGGCGGCCAACAGTCTGGCAGCCGGAGATTTTAATCAGGATGGTCATCAGGATTTGCTGGTGCCGAATTGGTATCCCGGCGGATCGGTTCAGATCTTATTGGGAGATGGACTTGGCGGATTTTTTGTATCGGAGAATCACGCCGTTCCGGGGCGGGCGAATGCGGTTGGAGTCGGAGATTTTAATCAGGATGGAAATCCGGACGGTGTTGTCTGTAATTGGGATGTTGCGGCGGTAACGCTTCTCTATGGGGACGGTAACGGCGGGATCGTATCCGATCAGATGCTGAGCACCGGAACGCGTCCGCAGAGTGTGCGTGTCGCGGATCTGGATCAGGATGGCGATGAGGATCTGGTGCTGTCTTGCGCGTTAAATCCTTCGGTGACAGTGTTCTGGAATAACGGCGGGGGAACATTTACCCGACAGGAAATATTGTTAAATACAGATTTGGGCGGAGCCGGGATTGTTCGTTTGGGAGATCTTGATCATGATGGATTTCAGGATTTGGTGACCTTCAGCCGGCGGGAAACACAGTGGTTTGTTTCGGTCTTTTTATGGAACAGCCGGATCAACGCCTTTGAAGAGTTGCAACAGGATTCGGATATTGAAACATTGACCTATACGCCCAACGCGATGGAGATTGCGGATGTGACCGGTGACGGGCATGGGGATCTGATATTGGGAGATCTGGCGCGTCAGCAGATCACGGCTTATCCCGGGCGGGGCGACGGAACGTTTGACCGGTTTGCGCGGTTTGAGGCGTCGAGCGGCGGAACACCGGTTGGGCTGGCGACGACGGATTTTCATATTGACGCGGAGTTTCCGGATCTGGATCAGGGCTTAATCTTGAAATATTCGTTTTCCGATGATCATGGCGCGGTGGTTTTGGATGAAAGCGGCAATGGTCACGATGCCGTCGTTCAGGGGGCGTCCTTTATCGCGGATGGCCGCATGGGCAGCGCCTACCACTTTGATGGGGTCAATGATGTCATTTTGACCAATGATGATTTGGGATTTCAGCCGGTCGGAACGATCGCCTTCTGGATGAAAGCCGATACGATTGAGAACTGGCGCAATCCGTTTTCGACGGATTATGCCGGCTGGGATGATAATATCCGTTTTGAAGAAACGGCCGACGGGGTCTTGAGTGTGGGGGCGCTGGGATTAAGCACGGTAACGCCGTTTCCGAATGGGGTTTACGAGGAAATTTATACGGATGCGCTTGAGGCCGGGCGTTGGTATCATGTGATTTATGCCTGGGATGAGGTGCGTGACTACGGCTATTTGGATGGTCAACTGGTTTTTTCAACGCTGCATCCGTCGGCCGGAGTCAAGGTTCATCCGAATCTGCCATTGACGGCAGGGCAGTATCGTCAGGCGACATTGGATTTTAATCGCGTGGCCGTCGGGAACGGGTATTCTCAAAGTGCGGATCGTTACTGGAAGGGAGATGTGGATGAGGTCCGGATTTATAACCGGGTGATTTCTTCCGGAGAGGCCGCGGCGCTTTATGGCGGAGCATCCGGCGGGGTGATGTATCAGGATTTTGAACCGAATAATGGATCGGATCCTTACGGGTGGAGTTCGTTTCAGTCCGCGGTGGGTTTGGCGTCGGATCCGGAGGGGTCTCCGTCGCAGGTCTGGCGAATGGAAATTCCTTCCGGCGGCTGGGGAGCGACGTGCATCGCATCGCAGATTGAACGATGGAATTTCAACCTGCATACCGAGCGGTATGACCGGCTGAGTTTTTGGATCTGGGCTTCACCGTCGGGAGGCGCGGCGGACCTGGATCAGGTTGAGGTGAAATTTTATACTCAGGGCGGCGGTGTGGACGTCGCGTATACAGGCGGTGTTCCAAAGCTCGAAGAGTGGACCCGGCTGGATGTTTTATTTCCGAAATTTGCCTCCGGGGAGCAGTCGCAGCAGATTGATAAAATCGAGTTGATTTATGGACATTCGGGGGTCTTTTATTTCGACAACCTTCATGTGACGCTGGGGGATCGTTTGTATCAGACCTTTGAACCGTGGCGTTGTCCCGAAGGCAGTCCGGATGCCTGCGGATGGGCCTGGAACGGACAGGCCGCTGTTGTTTCGGATCTTGTCCATGAAGGCGTGCAGAGTTGGAAATTAACGGCAGAGAATAACCCGTTGTCCAATCCTTACGTGCCGGGCAGTGCCTACAGTTTTCAGCAGGCCGGTACCGGGATTCAGTCGCAGACGGAGGTCTGGAATTATACTTTAAGCCCGTCGGAGCTGGATCCGCAACAGCATGATGCGTTGTCGTTTTGGGTCTATTCGTTGGCACAGAATGGGATGAGTAATAACATCTTTGTCAAATTTTTCGATCATGGAGCCTATCATGAGGTGCCGGCACAATTTTGGACAGAGAAAAATGCGGAATACGGTCAGTGGTCGCATCTGGACTTGCCGTTAAGCAAGCTGCCGGGGGATTTCAATCTGGATGCGATTGATAAGATTGAATTTGAGGTCTTTTGGCCGGGTGAATATTATTTTGATGATATTCGTTCAACGGATTTATCGCGGCTTGAAATTGACCGTGCGCATTTGTCCGAAGGGCTTGTTTCATGGAGTGAGCCGTTGATCGGCGCGGTTTATACGCTGGAACAAAGCGTTTCAGGACCCGAAGGGCCCTGGACGAGCGTTTATTCGGGTCATGACACCCAAACGCAGCTCACACAACTGGAGTCCTGCTGGCTTCGGGCCCGGTGGCAGATTCCGGGAGAGGCTCCGCAGATTGCAAGAGTGTCTGACTGGAGTGACCCTGTGCCTTATGTGGCCAAACCGGTGCTGATTGATCATGCACGGCTTCAGCAGGGATTTTTGGAATGGTCGACACAGCCGCTGGCCGAGTCGTATGAGGTCGAGCGCGGCAGTGAAGATTCGGGCGAGTGGACACAGATCTACAGCGGACCGCAGACAACGTTGATGTTGAGTCCGATGGATCTGGGAATGTCTTATCGGGTTTTGGCCCGGGGGCCGGTTGATGCCGGCGACTGGAGTCCGGCTCTGACGTATAATCCGCAGGTCTTTGTCAAGGCCGACGGGTTGAATCTGCGAGATCAGAACGGCCAGGGTGATCCGGTTCAATTAAAAGGGGTCAACCTGGGAAATTATTTATTGCTGGAGCCGTGGATGCTGGGAAGCGGACCGGAATTTGACCGGGGACTGGGTGATCCGGATGGAAAATATTTTGACGACTGGACGATCCGGGACTATTTGGGATCGGATGCCCAGGAGATTCTGGACACCTATCAGGAGGCGTATATTACAGATGAGGATTTTGATCGGATTATGCGCATGGGGATGAATTATATCCGACTGCCGTTATATTACCGAAATATCTGTGATCTGGATTCTCAGGGGCAGTGGACCTGCGGGGGAGATTTTAATTTCGACAGGATTGATGCGGTGGTTAAGGCCTGCGCAGATCGGGGAATTTATGTTTTGCTGGATCTTCACGGAGCTCCCGGCGGCCAGGGTCCGGAATTTCATACCGGACGGACAACCGGTGGGAACTATGTGCATCAGTTGTTTGATCCGGCGGTTGAAACGTATCGGGACCGGACCGCGGAATTGTGGAACCGGATCGCGACGCATTATAAAAATAATCCCGCGGTGATCGGATATGATCTTCTCAATGAACCTACCGGTTTTGAAGATTACGCGGGCGGGATTGCGCTGCTTCATGATCTTTATGACCGGCTTTATCATGAGATCCGCGATGCGGCAGGCGACCAGAATCATGTGGTGGTGATGGAGGGGGCCTGGGATTGGGATTCCCTGCCGCGTCCGTCGGATAAAGGGTGGGACAATGTGATGTATCAGTTTCATTATTATTGTTGGGAGCCTCAGGATGGTACGGCGCCGGTTTTGGGTGAGAGTTGTCCGTCCTATGATCCCAAGTATCTTGCATTTATTCCGGGCATGACACTGGATGATGTTGTCGCCTATCACCGGGCCTTTATTGATGCGAAGGTTGATGGGTCTCGTCAAATTCAAGAAGAGTATGATGTTCCGGTTTTGATCGGGGAATTTAACGGGTTCGGGATGAGGGAGGCCTGGGCCTATTATTTGAGCCGCTTCAACGCGGAGGGATGGAATTGGTCGTTATGGTCTTACAAGGTTCACAGCTATGCCAATAGCTGGGGTTTGTATAGTCATTTTTTGTATAATGAAACTTTGCCGGATTTTGAGTTCGACAGCCGGCAGGATCTGGAGCGCAAACTTGCTCAATATGATACCGGACATCATGTGCCGAATCAGTCCTTAATCCGGACGGTAACAGAAAATTTAAACCGCATGGATTATGATGGGGACGGATTATCGGATGCGGTTGATCTTGAGGTTTTGTCCGTGTCCGATAGTTTTCATGACGGCAGCGCGGAGCCTTCATTCGGAACGATTGTTTCCAGAGGGGATCAGGCTGTGGATGTTGAAGATGATCCGGAAGCCCTGAGGGGAGTGAGGATTCGGGCTGACGAGGACGGCGGGTTGATCCCCGCGCAGATTCATGTCTGCGCGTCGGACCGGAGTATCTTTTTAATGGCGGGGGCTGAGGTCATTGTGACCTGTGATGGGAGCAGGAGCGATATCGATTGGGTTTCCGGTCCGCGGGTTCGCCGGAGGATACGAAAATTCTTGCGGCGGCTTCGTCGCCTCCGTATCTGGGATCGGTAAGGGTAACATAGTTCAGACGTTATGAAGGGTGGCGGATGCCTTGGGGAAGAGAAAAAGGTGTCCGCCGCCTTTCTGCTTTACAAACCACGGTGTCTGCGTAAAATGGATTTCATAATCCTTGAAACATAATTTTTTAAACAAAAGGACCGTCTTGTGGAGCGGGCATTTCCGAATTTAACACCGGTCATTCATAAAGAAGATCAGTATCGGGGCTGGATTGATGGGGTGACCAAACTTGAATCCCTGTTTACCGGCAAGGCGGATACGCCGTGGCAATACCGGGTGTTTCTGGCAGACGGCACACGCAGGGTCGCGCCTGAACAGAATCTGGAACCGGTGTCGGATGCCGCGGATTTTCCGCCTCGTGAGCTGCGGTCCCGGTATGTCGAATCCATTGAGGGCGAGAGCGATTTACACGCGCTGGGATATAATCTGAGTGATATGAATCCGGATCAGCGGCGCAAGTTTTTGCATTTTTGTGCTCTGCCGATGCTGGGCCCGGAACGGGTGTTTAAAAATTTGTGTGATATTCTCTGGCGCAAACTGCGCGGCAATAAACCGGAAAAGATTGAAAAATATCATAATGCAATTGAACAGTGGGCGCACGATCTGGACTTTGGGCTGAATCATCCGTCGGTTGATTTAAAAACGGTGAGTCCGGATGTGCTGCAGTATATTGCCGCTGTCAAAACGCATATCGCCAAACACACCGATATCTCTACGACATTTCCATTGGAAAATATTCAAACCTTCCTTCTTGGGGCTCAGGCGCCGGATAAAGAATCCGGAGCGGTCTCATGATCCGGCTGGGGTTATGCTGTAAATTTTTTCAGGAGCCGATTCATTTTCGCACGACAACCGTGACGGCCCTGGGCCGTCTGACGCGCCCGGCGGCGTTGGAGAAAATCGATGAGATCTGCCGGCACAACGCCGCGGCCCTGCAGAGGGCCCTGGAATTTTGTGAGACAAAAGGAATCGGCGCCTTCCGCGTGAACAGTCAAATCCTTCCGGTCAAAACCCATCCCGAGGCCGGTTATGATATTCGGGATCTTCCGTCGGGAAAAGAGATTATGGCCGCCTTCAAGGCCTGCGGCCGGTTTGCCGCAGATCACAACATCCGGCTGTCGTTTCATCCGGATCAGTTTGTGGTCCTGAATTCTCCCAATGCGGAAGTGGTGGCGCGTTCGGTGGAAGAGCTGCGTTATCAGGCGCAGGTTGCTGAGTGGATCGGCGCGGATGTGATCAATATTCATGCGGGCGGGGTTTACGGGGATAAAGATGCGGCCCTGAAACGATTGCTCAAGACCGTGAAACGGCTGCCCGCAAATATCAAATCCCGCCTGACCCTGGAAAATGACGACCGCAGTTACACACCCAGGGATTTGATCCCTGTCTCTCCCAAAATAGGACTGCCCCTTGTCTACGACGTGCACCACCACCGCTGTCTGCCGGACGGTTTGAGCATTGCCGAAGCCACACAGGCAGCTCTTGCCACATGGCAGGATCGGGAGCCGCTGTTTCATCTGTCCAGTCCCAAAGACGGATGGCAGGGCGGCAAGACCTTTCGGCACCACGATTTTATCAACATTCGGGACTTCCCGGCGGAATGGCGGAATCTGAATGTGACCATTGAGGTTGAGGCCAAGGCCAAGGAAGCGGCGGTGTTAAAGCTGAAAAAACAGCTGGCCAGGAAACAATGGGATTAAGAGAATGCCGTGGTCCGGCGTTGGGTCAATGAAATATTGATGCCATTGCGCAAACGACGGAAATAGGGTAAAATTACACATAACGAAAGGATGTGATTCGCATGACGCAGCAACTACGGAACCTGAAAAAAGGTTTGATGATAGAGCTTCACCGATGTGTTTCAGCCGGATCAGACCATATCCTCAACACAATACAGGCCTTGCATGCAACGCGGCAAGGGATTTTTTTTAACAGAACACTTTCTAACTAAAGGAGTGGAAGGATGCAGAAACCGTTGGAATTGACGTTTAAGAATTTTGAAGACACAAACGGTGCGGTCGAGCAGGTCGTTCGTGAGAAATTGGAAAAATTGGAGCGCGTGTGTCCCCGGCTGACGAGTTGTCATGTGGTGATTGAACAGTTTCAAAATCCCAAGCACAACCATCATTCTTATAGTATTCATATTTGTGTGACCTTTCCGCCTCATCATGAGGTCGCGGTTCGCAGGGATCCGAATAAGGGAGAGATTCAGGAAAAGCTTTTGACTACCCAGGTCCGGGATGCCTTTGTGGCGGTTCGGCGACAGGTTCAGGAGATTGAAGACAAGCATCAGGGCAAGATTAAGAGCCATAGTGCCGAAGAGGAGATGCCGGAAGAGGAAGAGGTTTCTATTGCGGAATAAGATCGCTTGATTTTAAGTGGTTCGGCATAGTTTGAGTCCGGGGAATGGCGGATATATTTTTTAAGATATGTCCGCCATTTTTTTATTGACAGGAAGGCATCGGGCAGCTATATTCATATAACAAAAACGTTATAAGGATTTCATGAAACAATTTGAGCATATTCTGAAAGTTTTGGCGGATGAAAAGCGCCTGCGGATTGTGATGATGCTTCAGGCCAGGGCGATGTGCGTCTGCGAGTTAGCGGCCGTGCTTGGCGTCACGCAGCCGAGTGTGTCCCGTCATCTGAACAGGCTGTCGTCAGCCGGATTGTTGGGATGCCGCAAATCCGGATTCTGGACAGATTATTTCTTAACCCCTGAGCACGCAGATGACCCGGAACTTTTGCAGATTGTCTCGGCACGACTGCAGCATGATCCGCAGGTGTCGGAAGATGTTCGTATCGCAGCGACGCTTGACCGTTCGCAGCTCTGCGCTTGCCGTGCCGACGGATAAACAGAAACCATGAGGATAATACAGAAGAGGAGATGTTATGGACAATGAGACAAAACAGAAGAAGGGGTTTTGGGGCCGGATGATGGATAAATTGGATCAGGCGATGAAGGCTCAGTCCCAAAAGCCGTCTTGCGGCTGCGGCTGTTCGGCGAAGACCGGGGACGACGATCAACCCAAGGATCAGACATGCTGTCACGGATAATGGATGAGTTGATTTATGGGGTGTTGCGGATGCCGGAAGAGAGTCCGGCCGCGGGTATGCTGCATTTTTTTCTGGCAGATACGATTAAGATTTTCTTTTTGTTATTTGTGATGATTTCGGTGATCGGGTTTTTACGGTCCTTTATTCCCCAGGAACGGATCCGGGACTGGCTTAAACATCAGGGGATTTTAGGAAATATCGGGGCCGCCGCCTTCGGCGCGGTTACGCCCTTTTGTTCTTGCTCGTCCATTCCGATTTTTTTAGGATTTCTGGAGGCCGGCGCCCCGCTGGGGGTGACCTTTTCCTTTTTGATTACCTCACCGATTATTAATGAATATCTGCTGGTTCTGATGCTGGGATTTTTCGGATGGAAAATCACTCTGGTCTATCTCTGTTCCGGAATTTTTGTCGGAGCGGTTGGCGGATATCTGTTGGGACGGATGAATCTGGAACGTCATCTGGAAACAGACCTGGTTGATGCTGAGCCGGGTTCGGCCTTTATCGGACCGGTTGTTCAAACATGGCAGGATCGGATTCGTTTCGGTTTGCATGAAGCCTGGAGTATTGTTCGCAAGATCTGGCTCTGGGTTTTGGTGGGGGTCGGTTTGGGCGCGGTGATTCATAATATGGTGCCCCAGGCGATGATTGAACGGATTATCGCGTCGACCGGTGTCTTTGCGGTTCCTTTGGCCGTGCTGGTCGGGGTGCCGATGTATGGAAGCTGCGCGGCGATTGTTCCGGTAGCGGTGGTGCTGTTTCAAAAAGGCGTGCCGCTGGGAACGGCCATTGCCCTGATGATGGCTATCTCGGCCCTGAGCCTGCCCGAGGCGGTGCTGCTGCGCCGGGCCATGCGGTTGCCGTTGATTGCGGCCTTTTTCGGCGTGGTTAGTATCTATATTATTGTGATCGGGTATCTGCTGAATGTTCTTCAACCGGTGTTAATGTGAAAATTTGAAATGATAAAAGGCACAAAGACACAGGGACACAAAAAAAGGATAGATTCATAAATTTAAAGCAATTGGTTAAGCGCAACACTTATATCAATATATCTGTTCAATACCGAATAAGATTTTGTTTTCTTTGCTTTGGATTTTTGTGTCTTTGTGTCCTTGTGCTCATGTGTCTTGTCGAATAAAAGGATTTCTTTATGTCCAAAACATCCGTCTTATTTGTCTGTATTCATAACTCCGCCAGAAGTCAGATGGCGGAAGCATTTTTAAATCATTATGCTTCCGACCGGTTTGAGGCCTTCAGCGCCGGCATTGAACCGGGAACACTTAATCCGCTGGTGGTTCGGGTTATGCAGGAGGCGGGGATCGACATCTCCGGCAACGCCACCAAGAGTGTCGATAAGTTCCTTGAACAAGGCCGGGCCTTTGATTATGTGATCACGGTGTGTGATGAGACCAGCGCCGAGCGTTGCCCAACATTTCCGGGTCAGGCGCAGCGTCTGCATTGGGGATTTCCGGATCCGTCTGCATTGCAAGGATCGGAACAAGAAAAATTGATGAAGACGCGCGAGATTCGTGATGCGATTTATAAAAAGGTGACGAGCACCTTTTTATAAGTGTCCAAGTCCCAGGTTTCAAGTCCCAGGTCCCAGGTCTCAAGTCTCAAGTCTCAAGTCCCAAGTCCCAGGAAACACCATCATTGTAGTGTTTGGATGTGATCTGTTGACAATATCGAAATCCCAAGCACGAAATTCAAAGGAAATCACAGGCTCGAAAATGCGAAAGCTAAAACACCAAAATTTATTGATTGAAAAATATTTAGAGGTTTTTATGTTGAGTTTTAATGCTTCCTTTGTATTTCGAGATTCGAATTTCGGATTTCATAAAGTGTCAACACCACCTGAATATTTTACACCATAATCATGGGACTTGAGACCTGGGACTTGAGACCTGAGACCTGAGACTTGAGACTTTGCTTACTTCATCTTCGCCATCATCACGGCGATATCTTCTTTAATGGCTTCCAGATCTTCCTCGTGTTCAATTTCATCGGTCATAATCTGAAGCGCAATATCATAGGTTACGCTGTCTTTATCTTTGGTATAGTCCATGATGGATTTGTAGACGCTGATCGCGCATTGTTCGCCTTTAATATTCTGATCCAGCAGGGTGCGGACATCCGGATCCGACGGGACATCATATCCGCAATTGGTGTGTTCATACCAGAGTTTCGGTTCCAGCAGAGGGGTTCCGCCCAGTTGAATAATCCGGTCGGCCACCATGCCGGCGTGGCGGAGTTCATCGGTGGCATGCTGAATCAACTCGGCGACCACGTTTTCACGGGGCATGCCTACAGCAACCTTGGCGCCAAGCCAGTATTGATAATAGGCCAGCCATTCATCGGCAAAGGCCTTGTTGAGCAAAACCACCAGTTCCGGGACTTTGATTCCCATTTCTTCTAAAATTTGACGTCCTCGTGTTCCCATTTGTGCCCTCCTTATGATGTTGTAGATGCCATGTTTTTGTGTTCAATATTATCATGTTTTATTTTTTCGTTCAAAAGGTTTATAATGGAACAAACTTTTTGGGCTGATGAGATTCGGAGAAGATTCCGAATGATAATGAGAAGGAGCAGGGGTTATGAAAAGTCTTTTCCCGGAATTAAACGAAGTGAAAAATCTCACGATTGAGACCCTGGGAGAGCCGTCGTATGATTCCCCGTTAAAAAGCGAGGGGCGGCCTTTTGTGAATCCGGAAAGCCGGGTTTTTGTTTATTCGAATTCATTTGATTTGCAGAAATGTGAGACGTGCCGAATCAGTCCGCCCGGGTTTGAAGAGGCCGGTCCGCGGCAGAAGATTTTCTTTCATCCTGATCACGTGACGGCCGGAATTGTGACCTGCGGCGGGCTGTGTCCGGGGCTCAATGATGTGGTTCGCTCGATCACCTTGACCCTGCGCCATGAATACGGGGTGCAACGGGTTTTGGGCTTTCGTTACGGTTATCAGGGGCTGTCGTCACAACGCCGGTCTGATCCGATGGAATTGACGGATGAAGCGGTCTCGGATATTCAGCATCAGGGGGGAACCATTCTGGGCAGCAGCCGCGGCCCTCAGGATCTGGATGATATGATTGCCGCTCTGCAGGATTTTCAGGTCAATATGTTGTTTGTGATCGGCGGGGACGGGACATTTAACGGGGCGCATCAGCTTTCGGAACGGATTCGTGAACGTGGTCTGGATATCGCGGTGATCGGCATTCCCAAAACCATTGATAATGATATTTTTTGTTCGGAACGGACGTTCGGCTATCAGACCGCGGTCGAAGAGGCCCGTAACGCGGTGGCCAGCGCGCATGAGGAGGCGCGCGCGGCCTGGAACGGGATCGGATTGGTCCGGCTTATGGGTCGGGATTCCGGTTTTATCGCAGCCGGGGCGACCCTGGCGAATAGCGACGTCAATTTTTGTCTGATTCCCGAGATCCCATTTGTCCTTGAGGGGGACAAAGGATTGTTGGCCCGGCTGGAGCAGCGTCTTAAACGCCGTCGTCACGCGGTGATTGTTGCGGCCGAAGGGGCAGGTCAGGATTTGATGGCGGGCCGGGAGATTCGGGATGCCTCAGGGAATCTGCTGCCTCAGGATATCGGACTGTTTTTAAAGACACAGATTAAAGAATATTTTCAATCGCGGCAGGAGGCGGTAACGGTCAAGTATATTGATCCGAGTTATATTATCCGGAGCCGTGCGGCCAATGCGGCGGATTCGGAGTTTTGTCTGTTTTTCGGTCAATTGGCTGTTCATGCGGCCATGGCCGGCAAGACCGATATGTTTATCGGTTACTGGAATCATCATTTTACCCACGTGCCGTTTGAGTTGGCGGTCGGGCGCCGGAAAAAGATCAACCCGTCCGGAGAACTCTGGCAAACGGTGATGTCGATTACGGAATAAGTCTCATGTCTCAGGTTTCATGTCTCAGGTAGGGAACACAAGAACACAAGAGCACAAAAAGGAAGAAATCTTAACTTCCTAAAGTAGACCTCACGGAAGTACGGGCCATGGTTCCGTGCGAACGAAAGCAAAAGCGGGTGGTTTTGGGGTTAATGAATTCAGGTTTTTTTTGTGCTCTTGTGTCTTTGTGCTCTTGTGCCCTTCTTAAGACTTGAGACGTGCAACCCGGGACTTGTCTTTTTATTTCACACAATCCACACATAAATCTTTCTCTTTCTTAATATTGATCTTTCATATTTAGGATGGTGTGTTTTTATCCTGAAAATGAAAGGAAAGAGTTATGTTGAATCAGGGAAAAGATTTAAGAGTTTTTTTTAAAAAATCATTTTTTGACATCTTTTTATCGATGCGCCGTCCCGGTATCAGGCTGACTCGCCGGTTCTGTTACAGATGGTTTTCGGCCGCTTTATCCCTGATTTTTGCCGTTAATGCAATGGTTATATCGGTTCCGGGTTACGCGCAGAGTCTGCCGTTTCTGCCGCCGGCCGGTGCCATGGTCCAGCCGTCATCCGCGTTTGATCCGGTCACCATTCTGGGCATGACCATTCATCCGGATAATCCGTTTAAATTTGATTTTATTGTTGATACCGGTGATGAGGATCTGAAGGGCCTTGCGCTTAAGGCCGAGGTCCAGCGCCTGATCAATTATTTTTTTACGACCCTGACCGTTCCCGAGGATCAGCTATGGGTGAACTTGTCTCCTTATGAAAAAGACCGCGTGATCGCGCAAGGACTGGGGCAGACCGAAATGGGACGGGATATGCTGGCGCAGGATTATCTGTTGAAACAACTGACCGCCTCGCTCTTATATCCGGAACAGCAGTTGGGGAGTGCGTTTTGGGAAAAAGTTCAGCGGCGCGCGCGTGAGGAGTTTGGAACTGAGGCGCCTGCCGTTGATACGTTTCACAAGGTCTGGATCGTTCCAGATCAGGCCTCGGTGCATGTCAACGGGCCTAATGTGTTTGTGGCGAATACGCATTTTACGGTGATGCTGGAACGGGATTATCACGCGCTTTACACGGCTGACGGGATGGATGCGGACGCGCTCAAGGGCCGTGACGAAGCCGGCAAGAATGATTCGGCCATGCAGTTGCAGGATCAGGTCATGCGGGAACTGGTTATTCCTGCCATTGAGAGCGAGGTTAATGAGGGGAAAAACTTCGCACCCCTGCGGCAGATGTTCCATTCGCTGATTTTGGCGGTCTGGTATAAGCGAAATTTGAAGAACAGTCTGCTGGGCCGCGCCTATGCCGATCAGAATAAAATCAAGGGAGTCGATCTGGCGGATCCGGCGCTCAAGGAAAAAATTTATCAGCAGTATGTCGCGGCCTTTGAAAAGGGCGTGTTTAATTATATTAAAGAAGATCTGGACGCGGACACTCAGGAGGTGATTCCGCGTCAGTATTTTTCCGGCGGACTTGCGTTAAGACCGGGGGATTTGGGTGATGTTTCGCACGGCAGTCTGCCGGACAAGCCGGGCCGCACATTCAATTTTTCTGTTGTAGCAGATCGGGGCTCCCGCGATGCCGGGGCATCATCGGGCAATCCGTCCGATGGGGGCAGTGATCATGCCGCGATTTCGCAGGCCGGGCTGTATTCCGAGGAGGAGATTCGGCATGTTGTGGAGAAGTTTAAATTATGGCAAAGGGCGGGTTGGCTGCAGCGGCTGCGCCGTATGATGCTGGATCAGGATCCGGATGTTGTGGTCCGGGCTGTTGCGGAGTATGCGCAGGCCGCGCAGAAATATCCTGACATATTTTCATCCGTCAAAGAGGATTTGCAGGAGGTGTTTCATCGCCATGCGGCCTGGCAGATCAAGGCTGCGGCTGTCAGCGCCATGGTTCAGTTGGGAGAACGTGATGCCGCAGAGGCGCTGGCGGAAAAGGCCATCCAGCGCATTAAGTCAAGCGCTCAGGGCGATTTATCTCCTGATCAGATGGTTTTTTTAGGTTCCGTGGCTGAAATCTTTCCGGAAACATTTTTCGATTCAATCAATCGTGTTTTGAGAGAAGTCGTTTCCAACAGGCTGATCCCGCGCAATATCCGGGAGGCCGCAATCTATCAATGGGCCGTACTCGTAACGATTCCCGAAGAGGAGGAACGTAAAAAATATGCCGCTGAGGTGTTTGATTTTTTGAGAGGGTTATTCGGTGACAGGCCGGCACTGGATGCGGAGGGGCGGATTCTTTACGAAGACAACGGTCAGGAGCGGCATGAGATTGAGTCCCGCCGGGTTCTGGAGGCCGCGATGTCTGTGATCCAAACAATCATCGATGGCAGCGCGCCGGAAGATCTGAAACAGAATCTGGGGCACGCCATTTTTCAGGACGCGATGGCTCTGATCCGGGATCAGCGGACTCCCCGCCGGGTGGTTGCCCAGGCAATTATGGTCCTGGCCGCGCTCCTGAACATGACGCACGAGGAAACTTTTTATTTTTCGGCAAAGGACGAGATCGAGCGGGTCTTTAACGATAATGAAGAGCGTTCGACGCTGAATCTGGACGAATTTCAGGTCCTGGGTATCGCAAAGCATGAGGCGGAAAAAATAGCCGGGGCATTAAAGGCGTGCCGGGCTATTAAGGGGAAAAGAGGAAAATGGCGGCGGAGTGCGGATTTTGAGATGTTGGGGGCGGATTTCTTTGAACAGTTTCCCGGTTTGGCGGAACATGAGGCCGCGCTGAATGATATTCTTAAAGCGCCGTCGGGCCGGATCCATAAGGCGGGCATCGCTTTTTTCGGTTCGGCCGGAACGATCAATGCGGATTCGGCCGGAAAGAATACGGATCGGCTGTTTCAGATCTTGAAAAAAGGCGGATCGCGCAAAGATGTGGAGGCAGTCGCCGAGGCAATCCGGACGATTCTGTCGGCTCCGGCAGGCGAACGGATGATTGATGAAATTATTGGGAAGGCGCAGTCGATTTCCGGCAATGGAGAGGAATCACTGGAGGCGCGCTATGGCGCGCTGTTGATTTTAGAGTTTGCGGATAGCCGAGCGCCGCTTTCGGGGATTCGTGAAGGCATTTGGGCGGATCAAATTTTAAAGACAGTTTCTTCATTGATCACAATGGAGGGCAAAAAAAAGATTCGGGTCGCCTTGCTGGAGCTGTTGTCTCGTATCGCCGTGCGTCAGGATGATTTTCGCGGTGGTGACGGCCGGATTTTTCAGGCGGTTGATGTCAATAATATTATCAAGACCGAAACCTTTTCTGCCGAAATTGTATTTGCAGCCGCCACCGCGGCGATTGCAGCCGGGATTCCGCTGGATGAAAAGAGCCGGGATGCGGTGCTCAAGAGGCTGAGTCCGACAGCCGATGAATATTCCAATCGCCTGTCCGGTCCTCTGAATCCGGACACGGTCATTCAGGGGCTTTCACTGCTGCGTGCGGATGTGTTTTTTGATGATGGGCCGGCAGTGCAGAATATCGCTCGTTTTTATTTTCGGAGCGGTCAGCCCCGGGACGTTCGTTCTGAAGCGGCGTCCGTGCTGGCCCAGGCGGCCCTGGGGACGGAACGCCGTTACAGCGGACAGTCCGATTCCCTGGCGACGCCGGAACAACCGCAGGACCAGGAAGATTTATCCCGTTTGTTTGACGCCCGGGAGGATAAGCGTCTCGTCAGAGCGTTTCGGGACGCTGTCGCGCGTCAGGCGGATTCACAGCAGGCCGCACGGCAGTTTTTGTTTTTTGAAGGCTACATTAAAGGGTTGAAAAGACATCAGGTGCGCCGTCTTTTGGAGTTCGGATTGAGTTTTGCTCAAGACGGTGTTTTTGACGCGTTTTTTGACGGATTGCGCGAGGTTAAATTTCAACGTCAGTTGAAACGCAATGATTTTGAAAATTTCGAACGGATTGAACAGTCCCTGGAAAACGCCTTTGTGGAGGCTGTCGGGCTGGATGATGTAATTGAAGACCGGATGAAACAGGGTTATGCCGGAGTCCGGGATCTGCTGTATTATGCCGCCAGCCATGCGGTGGTTCGTCGGTATGTGGTCAATGCGGTTATTGTTTACCGTCAGATGATCGACAAACGTTATGCGTCAAAAAGTTTTTTTGAGTTCTTTGAAGATGATATCCAATTGATTCTTCCGGAATTAAAAAAATCTTTTCTTCAGCTTTTGGACCAGCGGGATCTGAAAACATTTGAGATTCATCGTCTGGCCCGAGTCTTGCCGTTCGGCAATATGATCGATATCGAGCGTCTGAGAGAATCGGCCCGGCGTCTGGCGATGGCCTTCGGCGGAACACAGGAGGATTTCAAACAGGGACTGCTGGGGCAGATCCGTGTGCACACACATGAAAACAAGATTACGGATGAAGAGCTGATTGATGCGCTGGAGCGATGGATTGCTAGCGGCGGGGGCAAGGGCCGCAAGACACTTCGAAAATTCGGCTATACGGTCACGGAGGATGATGTCAAGCGGCTTCATGAACGGCCGCAGGAGATCCGCAAGGCCTTTGATGATTATCAGGCACAGTGGTTGCGGATTTACGGCCGGAATCATTATCCGGCCGGGGGACATGGCAAAGATCCGATTCTGGAAGATATCGCGCGGTTAAAGACATACCTCCAGCATCTGGAGGATTTCCAGACGATCCGGGGAGATCTCAATCAGCGTTTTGAACTGATTCGATCCAACCGAATCGAATCATTATCCGGCCTGAAAAATATCGTCGATATCAGAAAGGATCTGCAGGCCCTGATCCATGATCCGGCGGTTCATGCGGACCTGCTGTATTATCTTGTGAATCTGGATACGGCACTTGAGGCCAGATTTCTCGCGGTTTATGACGTCCTGATCGCGGACAAGAAGGAAGATCCCAAGGCCTCAAAGACAGGATTGCTGTCGCTGCTGCTGGAAGACGCCGGGGTCAATGAGGCCGATGTGACGTTGGGGATGACCAACAAGGCGCTGAATTTTTTTATCGGGATCCGGGATGTGATTAAAGAAGAAAAAAAGCGGTTGGATTTTTTAAACGAACAGGGATATGAAGGGCGGGATTTGCTGAAGCGCAATATTGATTTCATGGAGGAATATTACTGGAAACGCATGCGCGCCATTGTCCGGCGGGTCAAACGATCGGGCGATCGTGTTGTGGAACAGGCGAATGACGCCTATCAGCAGTTGTCGGAAAAAATATGGACAAGGCTCAATATTCCTGAGGGGCAGCCGGAATTTTACAGAGCCGCGATGAAGGTCAAAGATGATCTGCCGTCGGCGACCCTCAGGGCCGAGGTGATGTCGCGGGTCGGGCAGGCGGTTGAAGAGATTGAGGATCGTGTTCGCCGGCACTTGACATTGCCGGATGTGGATTTTGTTTCTCCCGGGGTTCGGGAGCAGGATGGAGAATACCGTATCAGGGGAAAGATCCGGGTGATTCACAAGCTCAAGGATCTCAAGGCGAAGCCTGTCGCCGATAATGAGATTCTGGTCTTTTTGGAAAAGCATAAGGAGGATCGTCTGGAAGATTTTCCTGTCGGGGCCAGGCGGGGGATCTTTGTCCATCGGGCCATCGGACGGGATGCGCATCCCGCGGTGCTGGCGCAATCGAACCATCTGCCGCTGCTGCGGATCCGGGATGAAGACTTTTCCCGGGAACTGCAAAAGCTGGATGGTCAGTGGGTCGTGATTTCAAACCTTGATACGCAAAAGACGCCCGGGATTGACGTGACGGATCATGACACGGGAACCGATCGGTTTGTGGTCAAGCCGTCCGAGACGGGTTGGGATGAAGAAGAACTGAAAAAAGCGGTCGGAGCCGATATTCCCTGGTTTATTGATGCGGATGATCCGCAGCAGCGTGTGTTTTTTAATTCAAAGGTTATGGGGGTCAAAGCGGTCAATCTGCGGGAGCTGTATGAATCCGATCCGGTTCCCGGAGAAGAGAAGGTCTCGCTGGGGGTCCTTCCGTATCGGGTGGAGCATGACATTTTAAATGCCGATGCGAATGCCGCGGTGATGAATCAGGTTAATTCGCTGTTTGCCTTGTTCGGTCAGACCGATCAGGATGAGTCGGATGAGATTGATCGAAAGATTGTGGACTTGTTTTTAACGATGCAGATTCCCGGGGAAATGATCCGCACGATTATGGACAAGGCGCAGGCCGGGATTCCGCAGGGGGAACGAGCGATTTTCCGTTCGGCCGGCGTGGAAGATTTGGGACGCGGCAAGTCCTCAGGGGGCGGTGTCAACCATAGCGAACCGGATGTGGATGTCTATGACGCACAGTCTGTCCGGCGGGCGATTTTGCTTGTTATGGCATCCCGGTTTTTGAAAAAAGCCTATGACGACCGGCAGCGTAACAATTATCCGCATGAATACGCGAATATGTCGATTATTGTGATGCGTCAGGTCTCCGGTTTCGGAAGTGCTGTGGGACAGTCGCAGATTCCGGAAAATCCCAATGTCAGCAGTTTGAGCATGGTGGCGGGATTCGGTGAGACGGCGGTCGACGGTAAAGATCAGTATCCCAACCGGTTTTTGCGTGACCGGGATACGAAAACAATTCAGATTGCAACCTTTGCGGATTATGATTTCGTTTTGAAAAAAGGGGACAATGGCGAGCTGGAACGGGTTCCGGCGGATCTCACGGAAGATCCGTTTTGGCAAAATCCTCAGCGTGTCCGGGATCCGGAGGATTCGCTTTATCAGCTTCAGCAGGGAATTTTCGACAAGATGCTGAAGACGGAAGATGAAAAAGAGTATCCGCAGGATATGGAGTTTGTTGTGACAGGAACATTCGGCCGTCCGTCCTTTGTCAGTGTTCAGATGCGGGATGCCGTCCGGGATGAGAACGGCTCTGCGCAGACGGAGACTGTCGACGGGGCGTCTTTGACGCCGGAGAACCGGTCACAGCAGTTGGCGCAGGTGATTCTGTCCCTGGCCCGTTTGAAATACGCAGGAACGTCTGATCTGCAATCATTCTCGCGTGACGACCTGATTGACCTCCTGGATCGGAATGAAAAACTGAAAGGATTTTCTGCCAGGGAACGGGACTATATTATCCGGATGCTCGAGTCCTCCGAATCCCGTGAAATACCGGATCATATCTTTTATCTCGCCGACGCACACAGCCGCCTCAAGCCGCTTCGCCGGCTGCGGGACGCGATTCAGGACAAGATTGATCAGGGTCGGTCTGTTCAGGTTTTTCTCAACGGAGACGTTGTCGACCGGGATATCGCGATTGAAGATCTTGAAGAGATTCGGAATCTTGTCCGGGGGATTTTCAAATTGGCGGACGCCGGTAAGGCGGATGTCCATTGGCTCTTTGGAAATAATGAAGTGGATTTTGTTCATGATGTTCTGGCGTTGAAGGTGGAGGCGCGGGAGCAGGATTTTAAATATGTTTTTAAAGGACTGCCGCTGGAGAAAGAGGACCGGCGTCAGCTTGCGGTGGATGCTATGAACCGGCTGGAACAATTGGGGTTTTTGGCGATGCGTGAGACAGACGCCGGGAGATATAAAGGTGAGATTACATCAAAGATTATCGCTTTTTTACATAATGGGGACTGCCCGGCAAGTCTTGAGGGGAAAGACCGGGACGCCTTTGATGTGCTAAAAGATCTTTATGCGAGAGCGGCGCAGCAGCGTGAGGCGGCCATGGATCTTGTCGGAATCATGATGGAACGGGGGGAATATTTCAGCCATGATGCCCTGGGCCATTTTCAGGTTCACGCGATATCAAAGAAGAAGGAATTTGAACAGCAGGCCAAAATGCTTGATGCGATGAAGAGGGCTCAGCAGGAAATCGGGCGTTATGTGTGGACATGGACAATCGACGACCGCAGCAGGTTTACGAATTTTATTCAAAGTGCCGGGACGAGAATTTCCAGGGCGATTGAGACCTGGCATACCAATGCCGAAATCTGGACCTCGGGGGCCGGCGGCGCAGTCACGGATTTTTTGGGAGGGGGAGAGTTATCCAGTGCGGCCCCGTATTATAGCGCCCCGGAATCCAGCCCGCGCAGGATTGACAATCTTTTGGCCGCGATCCCGGCCGCGGGAATGATGATGGGGCATGTCCCGGTCAAGGCCTTGCTGAATATCGGATGCCGGATTCTTTTAATCGGGATTCATGAAGGAAAAAATACAGGATTTCTGGAATTTGATGCCCGAACAGGACTGGTCTGGCATACCAAAAAGAATGATTGGGAGACGGTGACCCTGGATCGGATGCTGACGGAGAAGATCCGTGAATTGGGCCGAATGGGTGATGAGGGTAAGGGTTTGGGTGATGAGGATGATGACGGCGCGGATGAGGCTGAGACGAAGGCGGATGAGGCGGCGATGACGAAGCCGAACAGTGTTCAGGCTGCTGCCGATAAAAAACACGGCGGGATTGATTTTAATCCGCGGTTGTTTGACCTTGAGGATCAGAATCCGGAGGCGAATATGAATGTGTTTGATAACACGTCCTTTGCGCCGGACCTTCAGATTGAGGGGCTTGTTCCGGTGATTATCAATGTGACCCCGGTCACCAATCTGCCGCAGTTGTTGGGCTATGAAGATGAAAATCCCGAACACGATACGGAGTCGTCGTCGAAACAGATGCGTTTAAGCCGCAACGATGAGCCGCCGTCCATGCGATTCACGGAAGAAACGGCCGCTGTGTTTTAATGTGAAGACAGCGTTTGATAATAGGACATCGCTGTCTCGAGGATGCGTCGGGCTTCATCCGCAGAACCGGTTCCCTGAAAGACCATTGTTCCGGGTCCTTTATAGTGCTCAAACCAGATGCGGATAATATCCAGGGCGCCGGGAAACCGGGTCTCAAGATCGTCCGGATTTTGCGCCTGCGCCAGGGCGCTGTCCGGAAGAACCGCGAGAAGTTTGTCATCCTGTTCACCGTTGTCGAGAAATTTTAGAACGCCGATAAGCCGGACCGGGGCGATATCGCCGCGGTGAAGCGGCCCTCCGATGACAAGAACATCCAGCGGGTCGCCGTCGCCGCCGAATTCTTCGGCCAGAAGGGTTCGGGGAATCATGCCGTAATTTCCGGGGTAGCCCAGATAAGCGATCACGCGCGGCCGGTTATGGCGGTATTCCAGACCGGGCTGTCCGGTCTGTTCGGAGACTTCCCATTTTTCATTGGTTCCGGCCGGGATTTCAATGACGGCATTGATTGTTCCGTCCGGATTTTCGGCAGGGATATCGTGGATCAGATGAACCGGATGATCTGTTGTGCTGATCAGCGTCGGATCCGTGGATTGCGCCCGGGAGAAGGGGGCGGTTGTCAAAACGGCGGCGGTCACGGCGGCAATCACTAAGAATGATTTTTTCATGAGAATTCCTGGTTGTCGGTTAGCGTGTTTCTTTATTTTATACGGAAAATGTGTGTGCGTTGCGTGAACAGACAGGGCGGCTTGTGTGAAAATTTATCCAAAACCGGTTTTTTGACGCGCGGAATTCGGTGAAGTTCTTGCAAAGGCCGGGGGGATCGGGTATATTTTGGTGGCCCCGGATCCCGGGGAATCAAATTGAAATCAAACGAAAGAATCCATGATGATGTGTTATCGCAAATATCTGATATCAGGAATATGCCTGATCGGCGGCCTGGTCTGGTCGGTCACCACGGCATGTGCCGAAACGCTGTATCTTAAGTCCGGACAGACGCTCAGTGGCGAGATTGTCGAGGAGAATTCCGGATATCTTGTCCTGAAAATCGCCGGGGATCTTGAGATTGTCGTTTCCCGGCGAAGGATTGATCGGATCGGGGATGCGGATGCCGTAGCGACGCCCCGGACAGTGCCCGGGCCGCGACGGTTGTCCCGGCCGGATCCGGAGGCGTCTGTTTCCGATGCGGGATCGGATGAGAAAAAGATTTTTGATCAGCTGATCATTGCCAGGCAGGAGATGGAGATTTATCTTAAGACATATATGAATGTGCTGGATCAGGCCTGCGCGACCAGGAATCAGTCCGTGATTATGGATGTGCTGCTGGAGGGTATCCGTTATTTTGAATATGTCCAAAATGACGTAGCGTCATTTGACCGGGTGGATGCGTTTGATCCGCTTCGGGAAATGATGATGGATTATTTAGAAGGACTGATCCGTATGCAGAGTCTGGTGTTGCGGACATTGACATCAAACGATCCGGATTTGCAGCGCGAAATCGAGGAGGCGGATCAGAATCTTGCGCAGGCGGTTCGGCGTCTGGATCAGGAGATCGACCGGTTATCCCGGGATCTGGCCCTTCCGGCGTACGGCACCGATATTCTGGATGAGGAGAATGTTGTTATCGACCGCTTGCGGCAGCAGCGGGATCATTATCTGGAGTTGATTCAGGAAACCCGGCAGCAGCTTCAGGAAACAGAATCTCTGGGAGACCGGACGCAAGAGCTGATGACGAGTCAGGAATCTGTCCGGAAAGAGGTGAAAGATTTTTTGGATCAGGAGCCGGCCTGGGATCTTCAGCGTTCCCGAAAAGAGTATCAGTATTATCTGGAGGCGCTTTGAGCGCTGTTTCCCGATCGTTTTATCCGCCTGTGCAGAAGACCACGGGTTTACCTGTGGGGCTCCATTTCCCCCTTGCAGACTTTTTTCATGCCGTTCATCAAAAATTCACAGAGTATCTTTATAGTTAAAACGGTATAACACATTTTTTGTTACCCCTTTTAGAAAGGATTCGCAATCAATGAACCGTTTTCAAGAGACTCTATCCGTGATGATAAGACGATTTTTATGTGTGATGGCGGTGCTGATATTTCAGCAGATATGCCTGATACCTGCCGATGCCCTGGCCTCCGGCGGGCTGGTCATCAATGAATTTATGATCGCCAATACGGTGGTCACCGACGAGGATGGCGATACCCCGGACTGGATTGAATTATACAATGCCTCGTCCGAAGCGATTGATTTGGGCGAGTATTATCTTTCGGATGATCTGCAGGAACAGACCAAATGGCGGTTCCCCTCTTATGAGATGGCCCCGGGAGAATACACCGTTGTCTATGCCTCGGGCAAAGATCGTGTTCCGCCGCCGTATTTTCATACAAATTTCAAACTGTCTGCCGATGACGGAAATCTTGTGCTGACCCATGCTTACGGCACCATTGAGGATCAGGTGGCCTTCGGTGATATTCCGAGAAATCTGTCTTATGGACGGCATCCGCAGACCGGCGAATGGGAATATTTTTCCGATGTCACGCCGGGTGAGGCCAATGCGACGCCGTTAACGGATGTAGTGACGTTTTCTGTTGAGGGCGGGTTTTTCAGCGGCCCGGTTACCCTGAAGTTGTCGGGCGAGACAGCCGATACGCGGATTTATTATACGACCAACGGAACAACCGCGACAGCAGCCTCCACAGTATATACCGGCCCGATTACGATCAGCAGCACCAAAACCATCCGCGCGGTGGCCCTGCGGCCGGGTTATGCCGTGAGTGCTCCGGCTGGTCAGACCTACCTGATTAATTTTAATGCGAAAGGACTGCCGGTTCTGTCGATCACAACAGAAGAAAAAAATCTTTGGGATCCGATGGTCGGGATCTTTCCGGATGAGGGAGACACCGGGGATCTGCCGCCGAATATGCAGCCCAAACAGCGCCGTCCGGTTCATCTGGATTATTTTACGGATGAGGGGGCGCTCGCTTTTTCGCAGGACGCTCAGATTCAGGTCGTGGGCAACAGTTCGCGCAAAGAAATGATGCGGCCGTTTAAAATTACGGCGAATGAAGAAATTGATCCCATGCACTCGCGTTTTCAGTATCCGGTTTTAAAAAAGAATATTCAGGAGTTTCGTCATTTACAGGTGCGTAATAACAATCAGGATGGCGTCAAACAGGTGGCGTATGATCCGGCCTATCGGCTGACATTTTTACGCAATACCCTGATGGCGGATCTGTGCCGGCCGCTTAAATATTTTGATTTCCGGGATGACGGCGGGGCGGTGCTGATTTTTATTAATGGGAAGAATTACGGATTCGGCAATATCGGAGAAAAACGAGATAATTCCATGATCGAACAGAATTATCCGACTATTGACGATGACGATGTCGATATGATTGTTTTAAAGGATTCTGATTTTGAGGGCTGGTATTACCGGCCGGATATGCAGGTCGGTGTGGCGGATTTCTTCGGGATCGGGATCGCGGAATATGAAGAGGTCAGCAACGGAGCCAGAGCCGTGGATGATAATAAGGGGCTGAGTGATTTTCTTGATCTGATGGGATATATCAAGGGTTCGGATTTGTCGAATGAGGATAATTATGCCTATGTCGCGCAGCGGTTTCACATCAACAGTTTTTTGACAGCCATGGCCGCCCAGATTATTGCCGGAAATATCGACTTTTTCACTAATAATATCGGATTCTGGCGGGAGCATAAGGCCGGCGAAGAGCCGGGACCGTTTCATACGACAAATTATGATTTTGATGCCACCTTCGGTCTGACCGGATCCGCGAGCCGGGACACCCTGGATTTTGCCTATAATTATCTGTTTGTTTTAAAGTCGTTGCTCAACAATGCAACCTTTCGCCAGGCGTTTATCCGCCGTTTTGACCATCTTTTAAACGGACCGTTTCGTCCGGATGTTTCGGTTCCGACAGCGGAGGCGTTGAGGGACAGGATCGAGCCGTGGGTTGAATTTCATCTGAATAAATGGAGTGAAGGCCGGACGTCCAAAGGAGACTGGGCTCGGAATGTATCGACGCTGATCACATTCTTGCAAAGCCGGCCGGCGTATGTCCGGGATGATGTTGAGGCTTTATTCGGGCTTCCGGAATCAAGCGCGATGACTTTTGATATTCAGCCGTCGGACGGCGGGGCGGTTTATATGAAGGTTCTTTCCGAAGAGGTGGAAATTTCTTCCGGAACGTATTTTAACGGGGTGCCGCTGACACTGATCGCCAGGGCGGCTGAGGGATACCGGTTTGAAGGATTTGAGATTAACGGGCAGGTCGTAGAGGACTCCAGTGTCGAGATCATTCCCGGCGGTGATGAGATCGTGACGCTTCATTTTGTGGAAGATGCCGACGCTCCGGCCGGGGACGTGGTGATTAATGAGGTTGTGACCGGTGGAAAGAAGAAGTATTTTGATGTTGAAGGAAGTGATGTGGACTGGATCGAGCTTTACAATACGACGGATCGTGCCATTGATTTGAGCGGAAAATATTTAAGTGACGATGCCGGGGATTTGATGAAATGGCAGTTTCCGGATGGGACAAGGATCGCATCAGGGAAGTTTCTTTTGATTTTGGCCTCGGGGAAAGACAAGATTGATGAGGCCGGTCTGATGCACACCAATTTTAAAATCTCGGCCGGGGAATCCGACCCGGTTATGCTGGTGGATGATAACGGGATTGATATTCTCGATGAGATTACCCCGGATCAGATTCAGTCGATCGCGGCAGACCATTCCGGCGGCCGGTATGCCGACGGGTCCAATACGTTTGTGTCGATGACGACGGCAACTCCGGGATTGCCCAATATTTATACGCCGCCGGCTGAACCGGGAGTTCTGGTTTCGCCGCAGGCCGGATCAACGCTGGAATCCGCGGATATTATCTTTGAATGGGAGGCCGGATCCCGGGTTGCGTTGTATCAGCTGAATGTCGGGCGCAGTATTTCCATCTTTACCAGACGGGAATCTTCGGACTTTCTTTTTTCACAACAAACAACGGATTTAAGTGTTTTGGCGCAAGGCCTGCCCACGGACGGCCGGGATGTGTATGTGAAGCTTTGGTCTTATATCGACGGCGTTTGGAAAGGGGGCACGGTCCTGACATATCATACGGTCTTGCAGGAAACACAGCAGGCCGTCACAGAGTCTTTGCCGGTCGCTGACGATGACACGGCCGCGGCATCCCGGGCGGATCAGGATGTTTCCGATGACAGCGCGGCACAGACGTCTCTGGCGGCTGCGGATGCCGGGGAAACGGTTTTAGCGGTTGAGATCTCGTCCGATCAGGATCATGAATCTGCCGATGACCAGCCGGAGGAAACACCTTCTCAGGTTGAGTCGTCGGAAGAAGATGCGCCGGAAACGATTGTGGATGCTGTTGAAGGATCGCACGATGCGGCTGAAGAGGAATCTGAAGAGGTATCCGAAGAATCGTCTGAATCAGAAGAGACGATTTCAGCCGAATCTTCGCAAGAGGTTACCGCTCAGGAGCAGGAGTCTGCTGCAACAGAAGATTTGTCCGCATCGGGGGCAGGGCTGATCACCAGTCCGTCTTCCGGGGGTGTTTTGGATGCATCAAATCCGCTTGTGACGTGGAATCCGGCGGTTAATGCGGATGCGTATCTTCTGGATGCGGCTTCTTCATGGGAATTGCTTCTGACGCGGGGCGGCGGGGATATTTTTTCTCAAGAGACGGGAACCTCGACATCGGTTTCACTTTACGGCTCGTCGTTGCCGTCGACAGGACTTTATTTGCGGTTGTGGACACAGGTGGATGGGGTCTGGCAGGCCGGAGACATTGTGGTCTGCCTAATTCGATAATCACAGGGGATCAATATTCGGCCGTCATCCGGCCGGATTGAATGCTGCCGGGACAAAATACGGATATCTTTCTGAAAAGAGAATCGGTTTTTCGGGAAGAGACGATCATAGAAACAGGAGAGCATGGTATGAAAAAAATTTGTCTGATGATATTAAGCGGTCTGATGCTGTGGACGGCCGCGGCTCAGGCGCAGTATTCCGAGAACGATATTCTGATTGAAAAGATGGTTGATAAAGGGTATCTCAGCCCGATCGAGGCCGATATGATTAAAGAAGAAACGCGGGAGTATGTGTCCAAACATATGACCGAAGGCCGCATGATGTCGTTGCCCCAGTGGATTCAGCGCGTTAAGGTAACCGGAGATGTCCGCCTGCGTTATGAACATGAAAAGCGCAAGATTATTAGTAATGATGAGCCGATCAAGAGCGAACAGTCGGAAAAACTGCGATTGCGTCTTGGAATTATTGCGCGTTTAAATCAGAAGTTGACCGTGGCGGCCGGTATCGCGACCGGAAGTTCGGATCCGCGTTCGGATAATATCACCTTTGACAATTCTTTTGAAGATGCGGATGTCCGTCTGGATCATGCGTATGCGGAATATCGCGCGGCGTCCTGGATGAGTATGATCGCCGGAAAATATCCCAAAGGCGAGTATCTCTGGATGGCCAGCGATCTGTTTTGGGATAATGATATTTATCCGGAAGGGGCCAGTGTTCGATTTTCAAAACCAGTGGGATATTATTTTGAACCGTTTATTTCGGGTGGGCGCTGGCGGATTCAGACCAATGCGACCGAAGACGATCCGTATATGGAGTATGCCCAGATCGGGATGAAATTTGAAGAAGAGCATTTTGATGTTAAGGCCGCCGGAGGCGTGTATGTTTTTGAAGATCTGAAAGGAAAGAAGCTGGACCACACGTCCTGCAGCAATTCGGGTCTGGATCTGACGTCTTTGCTGGGCAGCGGCTGCGGCGGTGTTTTAGCGTATAACTATAAAAGCAAAGGACTTTCAGCCGAGATCGGTTATAAGATGATGATTCATGAATCGTATAAGCGGTTGGCGCTGTTTGCGGATTATATGATTAATGACGGAGATTCCACCTTGCCGGAGAATTTGGATGAAGGCTGGGCCTACGGGATGCGGCTCGGTGATCTCAAGGTCAAGGAGCCATGGCAATGGCAATTGGTCTATCAATATTCCCACATGGAAAAAGATGTGATTCCGGATATCTTTCCGAGTTCCGACCGTTACGGCGGTCAGACCGGAATCCGGGGGCACAAGGTCGGGTTGAAATTCGGGCTGGCTGAAAATGTAACCCTGGGATTGACGTATTACCGGGATGAGAAATTTCAACCCTATGACTATAATCCGGATTATCTGGCGGATAATCACAACCCGCAATCGCTGTATCAGGTGGATCTGACATTTAAGTTCTGACGGCGGGCTCAAGACGGCCGGATTATCGGGGCGGGGGCGATCCTGGTTGGAGGCATGGTTTGTTGAGACTCGCGCTTTGATTTGTCATATTGACAAAATTAAAAATCTATGAAATACTACCCTCATCAATTTAGAAATGAATCCCCTTGAGATCCAACAGGATGAAGATTTTTTCTTTCCAACACCTTCTGTGTCAAATTCTTAAAATATCGTCCATTGTTTTTTACAGTCTTGGTTTAATGTGTTCGGTCTCCCAAACGGCCTGCGCGCTTGATGTTGATGTGCAGGGGGGCAGTGCCGCGGCCGGTCAGCCGATTGATATTGTTCTGACGATTGCGAATAATACAGCCGGTCTTTATGGCGCCGAGATCACACTGCAGTGGGACAGCAGTGCCCTGACGATTGACAGTGTTGAAAACGGAACCCTGGCTCAGAATGCCGGGTTGACCTTGTTTGCCAATACGGATCAGGCCGGAGAGGCCCGGATCACACAATATCACTATAGCTCGGTCTTTAGCGACACCCAGGGACAGATGCTGATCCTGCACGGAACGGTTTCATCCAGTGCGGCTCCCGGAGACTACACATTGACGATATCACAGGCAGACTTTATTGATGGTCAGGTGCAATTTATAACTCCTGATACGATAATCCACGGGACACTGACAGTTCAGGGATTACAACTAACGGCAGATTTAAACAGTGATGGTTCCGTCAATTATTCAGACTTTATGCTTCTTTTGAATCAATGGGGGCGGACAGACATGCCGCCGGGCGATATCAACCGGGATGGAATTGTCGATTATAGCGATTTTATGCTTTTGTTGAATAAGTGGACAGGGTAGGGCGTCAATGGTTATGGCAAGAAAACTCAGTAAAATATTGAAACAAAGTTTGATACTGTTGGTGACAGCTGGTTTAACGGCAAGCACAGGCCTACCGGCGAATTACGGTGATATCAACGGCGACGGCAGTGTGACGATTGCGGACGGACAGATGGCCGCGCAATATGCCGTCGGATTGATCGGGTTATCCGGCACGCAGATTGACCGCGGAGATGTCAATAACGACGGACAGCTGCGCACCGATGACGCGATTCTGATTTCGCAGTTTTCCGACGGGATCATTACGGAATTTCCGGCTGTCCGGGCCGCGCAGATCCTCAGCCCCCAGGCAGGAACCACGCTTTCACAGACGGATGTGCGTTTTGAATGGAGTCCGGGAGACGGCGTTGAGACGTATCGTCTGCAGATCGGCTCCAGTTCGGGCGGAAGCGATATTCTTGATTCCGGCGAAATCTACAGCCGGTTTTACGCGGCCGAAAATCTTCCCGTGAACGGCAATATGATTTATGTGAGGTTGTCGTCGCTGATCAACGGATCGTGGCAGGATCAGGATTATACCTACCAGACCTCCGGCGATCTGGTCGTGCGCCTTTACGGATCGGGCTCAGGCTATCATGCCGCCGAGGTTCCGGATTACTGGAGTGAACGCGTCGATTATAATCTGTTAATCGATTTGAAGGTCACGGCCTCCAGCCCGTCCTGGAACGGAGATGTCGTCACGTATCAATTGACCGCCAAAAACGGCCGGGTGCATTTTTACGGGCAGGCCCGGCATACGGAATACGGCAGCACAGAGATTCAGAATTTTGACCGTGATCGAAATTACAGCATTGGGATCAGCGGCGGGACTCTGACTTACGACACAACACAGTGCCTGACCCTGGCGGCTGATTTTGACGTGCCCGCGCCGACGGATCCGACCCGCCCCTATGTGACGCATATCCACTATGACGCGCAGACCGGCGCCATGACCGCGCGTTTCCGTATGCCTGAACCGTGGGATTCCAGCGGGATCAGCAATGATTATGAGATTGAGGCTGCGGATGATTTTGACAGGGCCTGCCGGATATCGCTGGAAACAGACGAAGGGGTGCAGAGTTTTCTACCCGGACAGGAGTACACCTTTTATGCCTCGGCCTGCCTCAAAGACGGTGATGCCCTGCAATGGGAGGTCCTGCCGTATGACGCGGATGCGACCGCGCGGGGGATTATCACGCCTGATGCCGCACAGGGAACAACCGCGGTCTTAAGCGACCTGGAGGGGGAGGGGCCGATGATCATTCGGGTGACCAATCCCGGGCTGAATCAATGTGTCAAAGAATTTTTGATTTATGTGGGCTGTCAGACATGCCGGAACAGTAAAGACGGCGTGTGTCAGCTCAATGCGATCATGGCCTTATCCAGTATTGACGCCCGGTTCGACCTGGGCCGGACGTCAGACGGGCGACCGGCCGGGACGCTGGCCTTAAAGGCAGAGGCCCCGTCCGCGGCGAATGCGACACCGCAAATTCTTACTGCGTATTCCTTTGATGATGAAACGGAACTGATTTATGAAGGACCGGCCCTGCGTCAGGTCCTGACGCCGCAGGTTCTGGCGGATATTGTGGTGCAGAATCCGTTTCAGTATGACATCCTCTATTATGATCCGGCCGATATTACCGGTCAAAACGGCAATGTCTATACCGTCTCGGGCACTGCCCAGCCGCTCAAGACCTGGACGGTTGAAAATCCCAACGCGTCGCTGTCGAATGTCAATACCCTGAAGATCACCGCGTATGAGGATAGTAATGTCACGGAGTTTGTTTATGAGTGGGACACTGCGTCGCAAGAGTGGCGCCTGGATAAATCCGGCGGCCTGCAGGTGGAGGCTTATCAGGAAGTCGTCAACGGCGATCAGCGTGTGGTGACCCGGACGGTGGCCGATGATCAGGGGCACATCGCTTCAAAGACACAAGACATCTGGCAGATGCTGACCATTGACGCTGAGCCGCAGGAACGTCTGATCCAGGTCATTGAAGATCCGGACGGAGCGGCCCTGACCACGGTGACGACCTGGTATGATGATGTTTCAGACTGTGCGCCCGGCAGCTGCGGGCAGATCAAATCCCGGGAATTTCCCGATGGATCCTGGGTGAAATATGACTATGACAGTCAGGGGCGCAAGACGCTTGAGGTTTCCAGTTGGCTGGACGCGCCGGTGACAGCCGATGCCGCGCAGGCCCGGGCGGTCTATTATGACTATAGTGCGCAGGATGCGGGCGACGTCCTGGCCGCGGAGAACGCGCGCCGTCCCCGCAAGATCACCGAAACGGTTTTAGGTCAAATTGTGGGCATCACATTTTATGCCTATGGATATACACTGGATTTTGACGGATCAACGTTGCTGCAGACAATCATTCAGGAACAGGCGGTTGATCCGGCGGCCGTATATGGAGACGGATCCAATCTGCGCACCGTCACCCGGCGTTATCAGTCCGATGCGGCCGGGGTCCTGGCGCATCGTCTGCGCAGTGTGACCTATGCGGATAACCGGATGGATTATTATATCTGGCAGGCCGGCAATTATACGCCCGCATCCGATCCGCTCAAGCCGGGGAGTTTTTCGCCGAATTCCGGCGGAGATCATATCCGCAACATCGTCCAGCACGGCCTCTCAACAAATCCCGCGGGCACGGCCTATAAAAGCACCGCCGATATTCAGATCTTAAACGGCATCGGCCAGGTGATGGAAGATCGCGACTATATTTTTACCGGCAGCGGTTATTCGACAGCCGCCTGGTCGGTCTATCAATATAACGCCCGGGGTCAGGTGATTGTGGAAAGCCGCAGCGACAGCACGGTGATCGAAACCGACTGGGGATGCTGTAACGTCACAACCCGCACCGACGGCGACGGTATCGTCACCCGGGAAACCCTTGATGGTCTTAACCGGATTCAGACCGCGGTCAAAGAAGCAACGGCCGGAGATATTGTCACCGCCTATACCTATGACGCGGCCGGCCGGCAGCTATCCTCGACAGTGAGTTCCGGCGGCCTGACGCTGGAGAGTTTTCAAAATTACGATACCGCCGGGCGTCTGGATGACATGACCGATACCGCCGGGCTTTACACGGATTATTCCTACAGCGCCGACAACCGCGTGACCACCGTGATTCGGCCGGGCGGCGCCACTGAGATCACTGCGCAATATCTGGACGGCCGGGTCAAGAGTGTGACCGGCACCGGTGTGATTCCGCAATACTATACTTATGGGGTCAATGCCGATGGAACGCAATGGACGCAGGTTCATACCGGATCGGCCGCGTCACCGCTCCGGGAAAAGACAACGGTCGATATGCTGGGCCGCACGGTCGCGGTGGAACAGCCCGGCTACAGCGCGGTTGAAACAGAACACTATGAATATAATAATTTGGGCCAGCTGGTCAGGATCGCGCGCCCCGGACAGGCGGATACGCGGATGGAGTACAACAATTTGGGACAATTATGGCGCACAGGTCTGGATATCGACGGCAACGGGCTGTTAGATCTGGCGTCCGGCGACCGGATCAGCGAACAGGAAGATGTTTATTTTGAGGCGTCCCAGGCCAGTGACACGGTCTGGTGGAAACGGACAACCGACCGGGTCTATCCGGAGACTAATGACGGCACCGCCGTAACGCTCGGTATACGGGAAACACAAATCGAGGGCCTGGGTGACGTCGGACTGCGGGATCATACGATTGCAATTGATATTCACGGCAACATGACCGAAAGTCAAACCGCGGTGGACCGCGCGAACAAGACAATCACCCGCACGGTGGACCTTCCGGATTCCGATACAGATCAACTGAGCATCACGGTCAACGGTCTGGTGGTTTCCGACACATCCCCGACGGGCATAACACTGACTTACGCCTATGACGCGCTGGAGCGCCGCACCGGGGTGACGGATCCCAGGACCGGCACGACCACGACCGCGTATCATCCTGTGACCGGGCAGGTGGACTATATCGAGGATCCGCAGGGTAATCGCACAAGCTACACCTATGATTCAGTTACCGGCCTCAAGATGCTGGAAACCAACGCGGATAATATGGACACATATTTTGCCTATGATGATTTGGGACGTGTGACGCATATCTGGGGCGATGTGCCGTATCCGGTGCGCTATGTGTATGACAGTTACGGACGCTTAAGTCAGATGCACACCTGGCGAAGCGGCAGCGGATTTGACGGCGTTCTATGGCCGGCATCGGTGGAGGGTCACCAGGATGTGACCACATGGCATTATCAGGAATCGACCGGCCTGCTGTTGAGCAAGGAAGATGATGCCGGTGAGACCGTCAGTTATACCTACGAGGCCGCCGGCCGGCTTAAGACACGCGCCTGGGCGCGCGACAGCGGCGCTGTGCAGACCACCTATGATTATGATCCTGCGACCGGCGAACTTATCAGTATTGATTATTCGGACGCGACGCCGGATGTCGGTTTTGTGTATGACCGTCTGGGACGGCAAGTGAGTATCACCGACGGACTGGGAACGCGCACGCTGACCTACAACAGCACGCTTGACCCCGACACCGAGACCATAACCGGCCTGTATGACCGCGTGATCACCCGGACGTATGAAGCGACAGCCGGGGTGCCCGGGCGTGCGTCGGGTTTTGTGACAGGTTCGGGCAACAGTGTCACATACGGCTATGACGCGCAGGGACGGCTCAACAGTGTGGATTACGCGTTCAACGGCGTGACCGGAACAGCTGGCTACGGGTATTTGACAAATTCTGATTTATTGGAGACCCTCATCAGCCCTGATGGGCGTTCAACGACCTTCAGCTATGAATCCGGCCGGGATTTAGTGACCTCCGTGCAGAATCAGTTCAACAGTGTGACCTTATCGCAGTATGACTATGAATACGACGCGCTGGCCCGGCGGAGTTCGGCGGCGAATACCGGTGCGGCATTTGCCGCGGACGCGTTCAATCGTTTTGATTATAATGACCGTCATGAGTTAAACACGAGCGCCCGGTATCTGGGCACGGATGTCAATGATCTGACCCAGCCGGTGAGCTCGCAATTCCGGGATTACGCGTATGACCCGATCGGCAATCGCACGAGTGTGACCGAGGGCGCGTCTGCCGGTAACTACAGCGCGAACAACCTTAATCAGTATGATCTGGCCGACCTTCCTTCGGGGGAAACAAGAACCTTCACCTATGACGCGGACGGGAACCTGGTCAGATCCATCGGCACAAACGATAGTCTCTACACCTGGGACGCGGAAAACCGCCTGGTCTTCATCGAACCGCAGACCCCCGCGGCCAATGATACACGGGTGGAGTTTGTTTATGATTATCAGGGGCGGAGAGT
>JGI997J19993_1000044_pt1 | contig 64191 bp, 56 predicted proteins | sample Etolagbewater25m_FD_19993 | JGI IMG/M metagenome (IMG submission 19993)
TGCGATCCGCCCTCCTGATCCGAAACCTCAATGACCCGGCCGTTGGCATCAAAGACATGCGTAAAGATATTGCCGTTGGGCTCGGTCTCACGGGTCATGAGTCCTCCGGCGGTATAATCAAAACGATACACCCCGCCGTCAGGATAATTGATTTCTTTTAAATGATTATCCGCATCCACAACCAGTTCGGTGCGGATGCCGTCGGGTGAGACAATCGCCTGCGGAACACCGACCGCGTCACGTTCAATGGTCAGGACATTGCCGAACTGATCCGTGACCGAGATCAGACGATCATCGTTGTCATAGGCAAAGGTCTCGAGCGTCACGCCGGTGTCCTGTTGACGGGTCCTCAGATGCAATCCGGCTGATGAAAACACATACTCCAGCCCGCCATCAGCAAAGACAATCTCATCGTTATCCGCGGAGGCCGCTAACTGCCGCGCCTCGTCCGCTGTGAGCGCGCGATCATAGACCCTTATATCATCCATCTTTCCCAGAAACGGCCGGCCGGATGATACTGACCCCGTAACAGGAGAATACGACTTCATCGCCCCGATTGCCCCGGAACCATTGGAATATCGCATGGTGTCTCCGCCATACGAGCGATAACTCCCGCCGATATTCTGCCCGTTGACATAAATATCCATATTCCCCGGTCCGCTCAAGACCCCGGTGATATGCGTCCATGTATATTGCGGAAGCGTTACACTCGCAGCCTTGCGATGACCCCGATACCAAAATGACCCGTAATAAAACCCCGAATATCCAAACTGCACCGATATCGCGCCGGCACCGTGAAGAAACATAAACGGACCAAAGTCATAATTCATATCCAGACCGATCAAACCGGAGGTGTGCCCATCGCGATTTCCTTCCATATAAATCCATAGGGCAAAGCTGACCGGCAGCGGCGGTCTGATCTTATTTCCGAGATTGATATAATCATTGATCCCGTCAAAATAATATGCGCTGTCCGAATTCCCGAATCGGTCTGTCGTCAGGGCCGCTCCAACAACCGACCCGTTATGACCATTACCGCTTTGATCATTAGCGTTTCCATTCATCGGATAATGCGCAATTAATCCATAGACCCCCTCAATTATTGCGTCCTCTAGAACTCGTCCGTCACCGGTATAGAGCCTGTCCCTGTTCATCTCATGATGATTCGAGATATCCCACCCATTAGCGAGGAGGTCTTCAAAATCCGACGCCTGGACCTCCTGGTTAAACGCGCGCGTGTATATCAGTTCCTGCCGGGCGGCAATCCCGGTCAGCATCGTTCCCTCAACCCCGAAGACCGGCATGGATGCAATCGGTCCAAAGGCCAGATATGACCCGTCATACACATACCCTACAACCACCTGCGCCAGCGCGTATTTCATTTTATTGCCCAAATAATCCAGCCCGTCCCAAACAAACTCCGCCGTCTGATTCACATCCGGCGGCAGGCTCTGCTGAAGCTCGCGCCCACCGATACGAACCGTGACATCAATCCGTTTGACGCTTGAAGGAAGAGGATCATTGCCGGTCACCGGAACAGTGATCAGCGTCTGATAGCCTTCCACACGGCTGCTGGAATAATGCAATGTCACCCCTGTCCCCGGCACAGGAATATCTTCATGAAAGACCTGATCCCGGCAGGCCACAAAAGAATTAAACGGAGATGTGCATGGATTTTTTTGCTGAATGCCGATCAGAATCTTTGCGATCAACGACGGATAAATCGCCCCCAATGGCGCCCTGCTCAGCCAGTTTAAATCACATGGTGTAAAATGATTCATCTCGACCCGCCAATACGTCTGGCCCGGGGCGTAAACCGCGGAATCACCCAACCCCGTCACCTCATCATCAAAGGCTCCGTCGCCGTTGAGGTCATCGGCCAGATCATCCCCGTCGGCATCCAGGGCATCCACCACGCCGTCATTGTCAGTGTCCAAAAGTCTGACCACCACTCCGTTATCCGAGGCGATCCATTCCCCGGCATTCCGATCGTAATATCCCACAGGCACGATCTCACCCACATCAAATCCCAAGAAATTATCTACATAGTTGACCACCGGTTTTTCAAAGCGGACGTTCTCGATCCCATCCACTTTCAATTCCGCGCAATACGTAAAGGATGTTGTCGGCGGCAAAACCGCGGGCATGGACTCCGGCGTGCGGTATTCCGTGGCCCGGGTCACAATCGTTGTCAGTTCAAACATATCATTGCCGTTCTCATCCACGGCCCAGGCCCGGTTATCTCCGCTCAGCACCATGGTCAGCGCCCGGCTGCCGTCTTTATCCGCAACCATTGAGCTTCGATGCGTCATGACCGTATCCGGATTGCCGTCAAAACTCATCACACTGAATCGGACATCTTCCTTTAATAACGTCACGGTCTCGGCAATCGCGATATCATTCCACACCGTCTCAAGCTTGCGGTGCGAGGTCAAAAACCCTTCTTTCTCATAGACCACCGTCAGGGTTGATCCGCCCTCCACCGGCAGGGAAAATACCCCGTCAGCATCCGTCACGACCGAACCATACTGCGGGTTATCCTTAATCGTGATCCGCACATCCGGCAACGGATCGCCATGCTCATCCATGACCTGACCTGTGATCACCGCAAACCGCTCTTCATCATAACCCTCAAGTGTGGCATCCTCAGGAATCAAATCCGTATAGTTCTCTCCAAACGAACCCTCCGCAGGCGCTTCAGGTTCAGCCGTTACCTGAACCGTGACACACTCGCTGACATTGCCCTGCGTTCCTGTGGCGGTCAGCGTATAGGTTGTCGTGGCCTCGGGAGACAGCGTGACCGAACCCGACGCCTCAAGCACACCGATGCCCTGATCCATAAATAACTGCACCGCGTTGGACGATGTCCAGCTCAAAACCGTGGACGAGCCTTTAGCGATCACCTGCGGCGCGGCGGATAATTCCACTACCGGCTGATACGGCAGATTCGGATTGACTTGAACGGTCACCTGCGCTGTGCGTGTTCCGCCCAGTCCCTGCGCCGTGATCGTATAAGTGGTGGTGTAGTCGGGTGTGATTGTGATTTCCCCGGATGCCGCGACCGTGCCGATCTCCGGCGTGATCTCAACGGTCTGCGCGTAAGACGTATTCCAAAATAACGACACACTTTCCCCCTGCAAGATGGCGAGCGGATCCACGCCGATCTGCACCTGCGGCGCGGGCATGGGATTGACCGTGACCGTCACATTGTCGCTGACGGTTCCTCCCGGGCCTGCGGCTGTGATCGTATAGGTTGTTGTGGCCGCTGGCGAAACCGAGACCGTCCCGGACGGATCCACCGCCCCGACACCGGGCTCAATCACAACGCTATCGGCATCGGTCGATGTCCAGGACAGCGTGGCGCTCTGACTTTCATAAATCGACTCCGGATCAACATTCAAATTTACCTGCGGTCGAGGGACTACCGTTACACTCACCGCTGCGCTTGCCTCGCCGCCATCTCCGGTCGCCGTGATTGTATACGTCGTCGTCTCTGACAGCGCAACCTCAAGAGAACCGCTGATATCCACCTGGCCGATCTCAGGACTGATCGAACATGTGCCCGCATTCTGCGAGCTCCAAGTTAACGTCACAGATTCGCCTTCCACAATCTCTGCCGCCGATGCCGAAAACGTCACGACCGGCGGCTCGGGCACATTGTCTTCATACACATTGACCGTAGCCTGAAAAAAACGCCTCTGCGGATTGAAAAAAATCCAGGGACGTTTTTCAGTCGACTGCAGAAAGGTCAACCCCTCTTCACCCGTTTCATAAAGAAAATAGGGGTGTCCTTCCGGCGTATAGCCGTCAGGATTAACAACGGCCACATCATCCCGGCTGATCTTTTCGACAACTGCCCTGATCCGCCCGATTAAAGGGTTCCTTGATATATTGCGCAGGCCGATCTCGCCGGTCACGGTCCGGGCCTGCGAATCGCCTACCCAAACCGACCTCGATAAAAACACCTGAGAGGATATCCCGCCACGACCTAATGTCACTCCGGAAATAGTCAGGGCTAAAAGCAGAAGCTCAAACCCCAACAAAGAAGAAAAAGTCTTTTTCATAAGAATCCTTTCTGATTAACACTGAAATGTGTGGCAGAGATTCGCAGCCGGCCACCCCCGCAATACCCTGCCCGGAAAGGGCAACTGCCTTACAGGGATCTTTGGCCGGGAGGGCCCCGCTGATAAAACATCATAATCAACAAAAAAATCTATCAACCGGACAGCTCCGGACGCCGAAACGGACTTGACCGCCGACTTTGATACCATAACACATGTTTGATCTTTAATCAAATGTATTTTGAAAATAAAGCCCGCGGGTAAACCCGTGGGGCCTTTTTATGACCCGCCAAAAATCACGGCGGGTTTATCCGCACATTCAGCGTTTCCTCGCGAACATCCGCCGAAGCAAACGGGCTGCCCTTTTCCGCATTCATCCACGGGCAAGCCCGTGGTCTTCTGCGCAGGCGGATAAAATCCCGCGGTCTTGCGAGACTTTTACAATACTCAAAATATACTCAAAGATTCATCTCTTTAAAATACCCGGCAAGCCAATCAGTCCGGGGACTCCCGTAATGTCGCCCTTCGGAGCCGGTCTAAAAACACCCTCATGCTCAAGGTCTGCGCCAGAATTTTTTTCGCATCCTCAACCGGAATCGGCTGCGGATCCAGCGGATCCAGATAAAAACTGACACACAAATTGATCATGTGCGTATCATTGCCGACATAATGCGTCAAAAAATCCCTGATCAGCGGATGAATCTCGCGCTCGTTTTCCGGGACAAGCGGCCAACGGGAATCCTGCAAAGGCCCATCCTTCAGATGAAAAATCCGCTGTATCCCATCCCGGATCAACCGCGTCTGCTCCAGAATCCGCTGCGCATCCGTTAAGGGAATGGCTTCATTTTTCTCTATATAAAACGAGACCAAAAGATTGATTGCCGAAATCGCGTCCCCAAGCTTGTCATACATCAAATCCCAGACCGCTATCGAGACCGCAATCCCTTCATCATGAATCCTTTGATACAAGTCCTCTTCATTCGGTAAAGGCTTGGCCAAAACGATTTCCCCGCAAATGCTGCGCAGCGTTCCGGACAATGTCCAGCAACTCCTGCGTATCAATCGGTTTTAACAGATACCGGGCGGCCCCCAGTTCACGGGCGCGCTCCACCTTATCCTTGTCCGTAATTCGGGTGATCATAATACACACCGCCCCGGGCTCAATCTCCCGAATCTCTTCAAGAACACAAACCCCATCCGAAGCGGACCCGGACAAATGGACGTCCAGCAAACACAGTTCCGGACGGTGTTTGGAAAAAAGCTTGACCGCTGTGTCCGCATCCAGCGCTGCAAGCGGATCAAACCCTTTCAACCTGAGAATCTTGCTCATGTAATCCAGAATTCCTTCCTCATCATCCAGAATCAAAATCTTCATCGGCTTCTCCGACATCACTCCTCCTCAAATATTTTTTTGTTTGCCAGCTTTTCTGATTTTTCCCGGCACCCGCCATAATCCGCAAAAACGGTCAACTCAAAATAACGCGCCGGACCCCTCCAGCCCTTTGCCGTGATGCTCATCAATCGCCGTCTGAATATCGCCTTCAAAGACCGGGATCTCAAAGACCATCACCGTTCCCTCTTCCGATTCCCGCGGCTGTGCCCACACCTGCCCCTGATGCAAATCCGCGATCTTGCGTACACGAAACAACCCCAATCCGGTCCCTTCACTGGAGCCCTTGGTCGTGACCGAGGCCAGAAAAACATCCTTGAGCAAATGCCCGGGAATTCCATAACCATTATCCTCAAACTCCAGGCGAATCGTTTTTTCGTCTTTCTGAAAAATCGCCAGCCGGATCCGGCGATGCTCCCGAACGCGCAGCGCATGAATCGAATTCGAGGCAAAATTCATTAAGATTTCCTCCAACTGCACCTTGTCGCCCAAAACAAACGGCAGATCCTCCGCCACATCCACGAGACATTCAATCTTCTCCGCCTTGATTTGAGGCCCCATCAAATGCCAAAAACTTTCACAGACATCCGCCATCGCGACCGGCTTCAGCTCTCCGGTGCCCATACGTGAATATTCCAGAATCGCCTTAACCATCCCCGAAACACGCTGACTGGCCCCGATCATATGCTGAAACGACTCTTTGATCGACTCCCGAACCTCCGGCGGCATAATAACCCGCGGATCATCCAGGGCCATTCCCAGACAATCCACCTGTCCGTTAATAATACCCATGGGATTATCAATCTCATGCGCGAAAGAACTCGCCATCATATCCAGCGACGCGATTCGCTCCTGAAACCCCTCCTCCTGCATCCGCCGGCTCTCCGCCTCAATATACCGGCAATTTTCAATAGCCAGCGCGGCCTGATTCCCGAAAACCGACAAGGCGTTAAGCATTCCCTGGCTAAACGGCTCATTGGCCCGGCGGCGTCCCAGCCCGACAAACCCGGCCAACCCTCCGCCCATTAGAATCGGAATAACCGCCTGAAACCCCAGGGCCGACATCATCCGGCAAATTTCCCGATCTTGCAATCTCTCCTGATGCGACTCACAGCGCATCTTGACCTCATCATACAAAATTGAAGACGTCTGTTTTTTAACAAACATCGACACCGGATCATCTGACGAAAAACGAATCGGATTCATCCGCCGCCCCGCAGCCTCATAATACAGTCCGGCCTTATCCAGCATAAAAATTTCAACCCGGTCCAAATCCAGCGTCCGGGTCATTGTGCCTCGAATAAACTGCAGCAATTTTTTCAGATCATGAATCGCCCGCATCCCGTAGGACGATTGAATCAAAAAATTCTGAACCCGCAAATCCTCTTTCAACAGATGCTCTTCCGCTTTTTTCTGGATTATGAAATAAATAAAAGGGCCTAATGTCGATAAAACAAGTAAGCTAAGCATTGGAATCCAAAACCAACTCTGCCCGAATAAAAGGATAAGCTGATCTTGCCACAAAATAGCCAACCCAAAAGGAATTCCTAACACAACAGAATATACCAATACAAAAACAGCGAAGCGTGTGATAGCAATTCGAATATCAAGCAATTGGTAACGAAAAATAGCATATCCCAATATCGCCATACAAAGAAAAACTAAAATATCGTGCGGCACCCTTTCTTCTAAGCCATAGGCAGATCCAAAATGTATTAAAGCACTCACAAAGGCTATTAAGTACGCTAAAAAAATATACTTAAGTTGATTTTTTAAATGTTCTGTAGACTGAATATACTTTTCAAAAATTCGATAAAAAGAATATACGCACGTTGTTAAAAAAAACATAATAAAAATAGGGTATAAAAATCCGACCCTCAAAGAGAAAAAAGGTTGATATTTATTTACTCCACTTATAAACAAATCTGTAAATAAAACTGGCGTCCATAACAATGCTACAAGATATGCTCCTTTTATTAACTTCTTTTCAGCAGCTATATTTTGTCTTCGAGCCAGCGTTAAACCAAACTCCATAAACGCCGGACCAGTAAAAACTCCGGCTAAATAAATAATGCGCACCAAAAATGTTTCAATGCTTTTATTATCTGATAGTGTTGAAATGGCAGGAAAAAGACACCATGTGCCTGCTAAGACTGCTATAGGAATAAAAGCCTTTTTTTGAGGGCTTGACTGCCCTTTGTTTATAGCAAAGGCCGCTAAAACGAGAGCACCTAGAAATGCAGCCAAAGATGAAATAACATAAACATTAACAAACATGAATTTATTTCATTCCAAAATTATATTTTTTTGCATAGCAGAAAAGAACTCCTAAGTTCTTTTCATCAATAGGAGGACATTCCAAATTTTTTAAATCTGGAATCTTTTTCACACTATCACGATTAAAATTAACTGGCTCTGTGTTGATATAGGGAGTAAAAATTTTTCCTGCAGTTTTGTAATAAAAACACTCCTCAGCATTCATCTTCTCTGGAACATTATCTACATACTCAACCCCATCTACATTTATCGCCTTTAATATTTCTGGTATATAAAATAAATGCGGGGTTTCTTTATCATGAACAATATGATAGCTTTCCCCGGAATCACTACTCATAGCTATCCTATAAATCATTTTTGCGGCATAATCCGCAGGGATAATATTAAGGCCACTTTTTTTATTAACACATATTCTAATATTAATGGATACTTTTTTTAGATACAAATCATTATTTTTATTTAATTTTTTCATCTTCATTTTAAGAAAAAATTCTGCCCACCCATACAAAACATCAAACTTGCAAACAGCCCCTAGAGGTTCTTCTATTAATCGCCCGCATATTACAGAGGGCCGAAAATACCTACAACGTATTTTCTTCCTTTTTGCAAAACGACGCAAAAACAGCTCCGCTTCCATCTTTGCTTTTTCATAGGGATTTCGAAAACTATTTTGAAACCTTGTTAGATCAGGATAAATATCCCCCGTCATTTCACCACAAGAATATGCTGTTCCGACATAACAAAATTGTCCAACAGATAAGTGAGAAACCAAATCTACAAGATGAATAGTTCCTCCAAAATTTGTTTCTCTTATTTCTTTCTCAACTGAAAGTCCAATCCGAAGATCTGTCGATGCTCCTAAATGATAAAAAATATCTATCGGCTTTTTTGAAAGGCAAGAAAACCCTTCTTGCGATAAATTCAAATTTTTAGCTGTTAAATCAATAGTGAAACATCGAATATACTGATCAAATTCATTCAGAAGCTGCTCTTCTTGGGAAGGTGTCGGATCAATGTAAAAAAGGCCATCATCTTGAAGTATATGATAAATACGATCACGCAAACTGCTATTTTTAGCGTCGCGACCGAGGATCAACAGCTCAATATTCTCGATATTTGTAATATTTTGTTTAATAATCTCAAATAACAGATTGCGCCCAAGCAGGCCCGTTGCTCCAGTAATGGCGACTCGCAATTTTCCCATACAGCTCCTTTGCATTGAAGATCACTCTTTTCCTGAACAGCACCGAAATGACAATGCCTTTAGTATACCATCACCGTCGGCAAAAAACATCCTGTCAGAAGGGAAAATGTTGCCGCCATCAAAAAAACGCCAACTGTCCGAATGACAAAAAGGCCGCTCAGAATCCTGTGAGCGGCCCCGACAATTTCCATAAAAAGCAACAATCAAAAATATCGCAGCCATAGATAAACGGTCGCAATAATCATGGTCTGCACCATAAACGGAAATCCATACCGGAAAAACGCAAAAAACGACACAGGATGCTTGTTGCGCTCGCTGATCCGTGACATCACAATATTCGCCGAGGCTCCGATAATCGTCCCGTTTCCTCCCAGACAGGCCCCCAACGCCAGGGCCCACCACAACGGCTGCGCCGTATTTCCCTGAACCTGCGAGGCCGCCCCCAAAACAACGGGACCGCTAAAGTGTTCCGCGATCTGTTCAATCAAAGGAATCATGACGATCACAAACGGAATATTGTCGAAAATCGAAGAAAAAACAGCAGATCCCCAAAGGATAATCAGACAAATCATAAACAGATCATGACCCGCGGCCTTGATCAGGGCGTGTCCGATCCAACTGATAACGCCGTTGGCCTCCAGACCGGCAATCATCATAAACATTCCGATAAAAAAGAAAATCACGCCCCATTCGACCGTCATCAGCGTCTCATCACTTTCAGAGTGGCAGACAATCATCATGACCATTCCGCCCAGCAGACTGATCACGCCTGCCTCCACATGAATCACGCTATGACAAAAAAAACCCAGAAACATCAGGGCAAAAACGCTCAAGGAGCGAATCATATTTTTTCGATCCACAATCGCCAAATGCGGAATCGCGTCATTAACCCGGGCCTTAATCGTTTCGGAAACACTCATCCGGCGCGAAAACAGCATCACGACCGTCAGCACAAAAACCGCAAAAATAATCAAAACAATCGGCCCCAAATGAACCAGAAAATCAACAAAGGACAAACGCGCCTGGGATCCGATAACAATATTGGGCGGATCTCCGATCAGGGTGCCTGTTCCGCCGATATTCGAGGCCAATGCCTCAAGGATCAGGACCGGAACCGGCGAAAGTTCCAGGAGCTGCATAATCAAAATCGTCACCGGGGCCAGCAGAACTATCGTCGTCACGTTATCCAAAAAGGCCGATAAAACCGCGGTCACCGTCAGCAAGAGCACCAGAATTTTGAGCGGATCCCCCTTGGCGTATTTCGCCACACTGATGGCCGTCCACTCAAAAAATCCTGTCTTTGAAAGGATATGCACCGAGGTCATCATCCCGACCAGCAAAAAAATGACATTTAAATCCACCGACTCCGTCGCCTGCTCGAACGACACCAGACCCAGCATAATCATCAGCGACGCTCCGGTCACTGCCACGATCGTCTTATGAATTTTTTCGGTCGCGATCAGAACATACGCCCCGAAAAAGATCCCGATTGCCAGCCACGCATTCACCGCATCCCCCTTTAATAAAACAAGATTTTATCGATAATAGTAAACCGGTCAATAACACCCGTCAAAGCCCCTTCTTCATCCACAACAAATAATTTCGGACGCCGGCGGACCGTCATTTCAAAAATCACCTCCATCAACGTATTCTGAAAGGTCATGGCCGGATAATTACAGTGAAAGATATCCCGCACCGTCAGCCCCTGTTTCAGACGAAATAATTTTTCAAACGGATCCAGATACTTGATAAACGAAATCGTCTTAAGCTGCTGAAAAAAGTCGGGGATCCCGACTTGAAAGACATCCAGAGAGGAAACTTCCCCAAGGAATTTTCCTTGCCCGTCTACCACCGGGAGCACATCCATCCGGGATTCATGCATCAGACGCGCCAAATCTTTGAGCGATGTCTCCGGGCTGACACGGCAGGTCGCCGGACACGCGATATGACCGACCCGAATACGTTCAAACGGATCGACCTTAATGGCGGTCAAGACCGGAAACAGCTCCTGTTCCAGAATCTCGCCTGCGGCAATACGCGTCATATCCAGATGCTCGTTCATAAAACGTAAAATCGCCGACATCGCCTGCAGGATGACATACGGTTCATCGGCCGAAGAAATCAATAAGAAAAAACAATGCGCCGCGTTTTTGTCCACGCTGGAAAAATCAATTCCCCGGCGGCTGATCCCGGCGACCACGGCTAATTCGCCCCAGCCTTCAATGCGGGCGTGCGGAAACGCCAATCCCTGGCCCAACCCGGTCACAAAATCATACTCCCGCTGAAAAACTGCCTCACAGACCTTTTCCCGTGAGATTTCCCGGACATTCCGGGGATTCTGCTCAAAAAGGGCCTCAATCATTTCCCGGATGACCCCTTCTTTGTCCGTGGCGTGAAGCGACACAACCCCCGATTCAGGGGGACACAATGCCGAAATCGTCTGCATCATACAGCACCTCCCTGAGCACAGCCGGCTGTCTTTGTGAGCCATGCCCCCAACTTCCGGCAAGCCACTCCACAGACGATTCCCGAATTTGATGTCCTGCGGGCACTGTCTTCCAGCCTCCGCCTCAAATCCGCCAAACGATCATATTGATCTTGACTCATGGCCGCAATCAGCATCCCCTGTGCTCCGGAGCCCTCTGTCTCATCAACCACAGACTCCCCCGCTGCGGCGCCACAGGATGTTAAAATCTGCGTGACTCCACCGGCGGTCAACAAATGCCGGGCCATCTCCAAATAGGCCCGATTGTCATGAAAAATAATATATAACATAAGCCGCACCTTCATCCGAGCAGGAAACCTGTTTCAGTTATCGTAAAAATTTAATGAAAAAGTCTGGATATTCAGGAATCAGGCGACAGCCGGCGGCGCATGAATAGCGCACGCCTTAAGAAAGGAAAAACGATAATACAAAAGAACAGCTCCGCTGAGCGAGGAAACCCAGTCGGTTTTATCAATGAAGACCGAATGGGCACACGCATCCGCCGGCACATCCGATTCCGAACGCCAGTCGGAAAAATCCTCCTCCAGCGACTCGGAACCGATCTGATCGACACAATCACAGGGATCATAGACGGCGATTGCCTCAGCCAGGGAGACGGCTGCCATAAAATGAAACACAATCAGGATCCCGGCCATCATTTTGAGCCAGCGAAATTTGCCCTTCACGATCAATCCTTTGTTAAAAATATTTCTCACTATACTCCTTATTTACCGCTTTTCAAGTAATAACCTTCCCCGGCCTCACGGCCGTGGTTTTCCCGCGATCAGTCATCCTGATGGCCCCGCTGAAGCCGCCCCGACAATTTCTACCGGAAAAGAAAAAAAACAGGCGCCGGAATCTCTTCCAGCGCCTGCGATCATCCCGCACAAAACCGCTCCTAACCAGACAGCCTCATGTCAGGATGATGACTGATCCTTCTTTTCTTTAATCGGAAGCCGGATCACCAGCGTATCGCCCTGCTTTTCCGTTTTCATCCGGCCGGTATCCGCGTCATCCGGCAGCGGAATAGTCTGAATAAACGACCCGTAGCTTTGCGCTGTCACATAGGCTCCCTGATTCTCACTGGTCTCCTGAGACTGCTGTTCGGAACGGATCGTCACCGCATGTTCTTCCACCTGGATATCCACCTTGTCCTGATTCATCCCGGTCAAATCGCAGGTGATCACATAACCGTCTTTGTCCTTGTCAATGTCCACCGTCATTCCGACATCCATCCGGCTGCTGAAAATCCCCTGATCCATCGCCGGACTGCCGGAAAGCGCCTGACGCATCATTTGATCCATTCGCTGATGCATCCGCCCCATTTCCTGAAACGGATCCCACGTCTCTTCAGCCGCCCTGCGATCCTGCTGACGGGATTCCAGGTCTTCAATGCGCTCCTGAAGCGCCTGAATCTGTTTCTGCAGATCCGCTGTTTGATCCTGGGCCAGCGCCGGCTGACCGGCCGTCGTCAATCCGATCCCCGTCAAAACAACGATGCCGGTAAGAAAAATTGCGCGCTTCATTGCCCCCCTCCTTTCATGGCCGTTTCCTGAACGCATCCGGTTTCCAGAAGCTGTTTCACTTTTGCCACCAACTTGCTGTTGCTGTCGGTTTTATCAAAATACCCCTGCGCGTCAAAGACTGCAAATTGCTGGGTTTCCAGCGGATAATTGCTGGCGACCATGACCCGGGCCTCCGGAAATCGTTCCTTAATCATATCAAAAAAATAACAGCCGTCGCGCCGGGGCATGGCCAGATCCAGGACAAATAAATCAATGCGGCATTCTTCCCGGTTTAAAAATTCCTCTGCCTGGATATTGTCCGCAAAGGTGATAACCTCATAGCCTTCCTTTTCCAGGATCATCCGATACAATGTCCGCGTGCGCAATTCATCCTCAATAATCATAATTCGCCGGGCCGGCTCGCGCAGCACCCGACGGATTGTCTTCAACAGCTCGGAAAAACTTTCCGACTTGTCAAAATAGGCGTTGGCCCCCGGAACCTTCCATTGCTGTTCTTCCCGGGAATACACACTGCAGACCATAATTTTAAGAAGCGGGTGGAAACTGCGCAAAATTTCAAACAACAGTTCTCCGCCGTATTCTCCCATATTCAGATCCAAAAGGATCAAGTCAATCTTAACCGCCTTCACATATTTCCGGGCATCCATGATATTGTCGACATCAATCACTGTGTAATCTTCGCGCGTCAAAAAATCTTTATACGATTTGCGAATTCGCGGTTCGTCATCAACCAGAAGAATGGTTTTCATCAGACACCTCCTTTTTTTCTGCTAAATTTATAGCATGCCGCAAATTAAAAGAAGGTTAAACCAGGATTAAAATTTTCTTATGAAACGAATCTGCTCAGGAAGGCAGCGGGAGAGTCACGGTAAAGGTGCTACCGTGACCGGGACGGCTGGTGACGGTAATATCACCTTTATGTGCCCTGGCAATCGATAATGCGATGGGAAGCCCCAGGCCATTGCCCGGAGGTCCGGAGGCCTCTTTGTTCCCCCGGTAAAATTTAGCGAAGATCTTGTCCTGTTCCCTCTCGGAAATCCCGGGGCCGGAATCGGCAATTGCTATCTCCAGACGATTCTCAACCCGGCGGGCCGTCACAGCAATGTGCGTCTTCGGGGGCGAGAACGATACCGCGTTATTCATCAGATTCAGAAACAGACGGCGCAAATGCACAAAATCTCCTTCAATCGGAAGATCCTTGTCAGGCAGATCCGGGCAAATCTCAATCTCTTTTTCCGAAGCCAGAATTTGGCTTTGCGACACCAGCTCCCTCAAGAACTGTCCCGCTTCCAGAGGCTCCATCTTGAAAATTTCCGGCCGGTAGTCCAGCTTGGCCAGTAATAACAAATCCTTAATAATCCTGATCAGCCGATCCGTTTCCTCCAGCACATCATCCAGGACCTTGCGCTGTTCGTCCAATGACGTGTCGTCACGGCTTAAGGCCAACTCCACCTCACCGCGGATAATCGCCAGCGGGGTTTTTAATTCATGCGCGACATGCGAACTGAATTCATTAATGTGTTCAAACGAGGCCTCCATACGGCCGAGCATCTGATTAAACGAACGGACCAAATCCTGCATCTCTCCGTCTTTCGCCTCCTCATCAATCCGGACACTCAAATCCGTGTGTGAAATCGCATTCGCCGCCGCGGTCACGCGCGAGACCGGTTTTAAAATACTTCCGGCCAGATACCGTCCCAGAGAACTGGCAATCATGACGATCGCCAGCACGCTGAAGAGCATAAACCCCGCCATCTCCGCTAAAATCTTGTCCTGCCGGGCCGTTGAGGTCAAAAGCTGAATCACCAGCGGAATTTTTTTCTCATAGAAAAAAACACTGCTGGTCATCCGTCCGCTGAGACCTTTTTCCCGAATCGTCTCAAAACGGATCCGTTCGGATAGCGACGGGACATCACGAGGCATCAGCGCCGCTCGATGGGGATCCAGATTCTGTGATGACTGCAGGACGTTGCCCTGCAGCGTAAGAATCCGGTAATAATCGTTTTGAAGCCCCAGCGTCTGCATATCCGATTTCCAGAGTTCTTTCAAAATATCGACATCGTCACCATATCCGGCCACAAACCCCTTCATCAAAGAAAACGGATGCGTCTTTTTGCGGTGCAGTGCGGCATAGGCGTTGACCATGTTGGCAATCTGTTCGGACTTGACCACCAGCTCGCGGTCCAGATCCCGGTAAAGCGTCCGTTTTAACTTAAAATAAATTTCCGCGCCGTTAATCATCAGGACCACGAGGAGAATCCCGGAAAACAGCACGCTGGTTTTAAAACGAATGGAATTAAGACGCATCGGTTTGACCTTTCAGCATATAACCGACACCGCGGATAGAATGAATCAGTACCCGATCATGGCCCTGATCGATTTTTTTGCGCAGGTAATTGATATAGACATTAATCACATTGGAAAAACTGTCGAAATCATTATTCCAGACATGTTCTGAAATCATGGTGCGCGTCACGACTTCATTGGCATGACGCATCAAAAATTCCAGCAGCGCGTATTCTGTCGCGGTCAGTTCAATCGACCGGCCCGACCGCGTGACCCGATGTGTCACCTGATTCAGTTCCAGATCGTCCACCCGCATCCGCGAGGTCTTCTCCGGTCCGGCGCGGCGCACCAGGGCCCGGACCCGGGCCAAAAATTCCGCAAAGGCAAAAGGCTTGGTCAAATAATCATCCGCGCCCGCATCCAGACCTGAAACCTTATCCTGGACATCATCCCGCGCGGTCAGCATCAACACCGGGGCGTTCACTCCGGCGGAACGCAATTGACGGCACAGAGCGATTCCGTCTTTGCCCGGCAGCATAATATCCAAAACAATCAGGTCATACGGATTGACCTCGGCCAGAAATCCGCCGTCATCACCGTTATGAGCCACATCCACCGCGAACCCTTTTTCCTTCAGTCCGCGTTTGATAAAACTCGCCACCTTTTTTTCATCCTCAACCACCAGAATACGCATGACGATCCTTTCCGGCATAAAATCTTCTTCACAGCACAACTTGCGAAATCAGGTGCAATTCCGTCTTTCATAACACCAAAATCATAGGGGACATAGTCCCGATTGTCAATCAGAGACACAACCCTCCATCAAATAATTTCCACAATCAAATCGCCCCGTCGTCGACAGCACGAACATATTGTTCCCTGGCCGCGCAAACGCAATTTCTGTCCATGCCGCGTTCCGGGTTTAATCGTGAGCGTAATTTTACGTCCGTTATATTCAAACGACGCCTCACCGCCGCGCGCCAGCACCTGATCCGGGACCTTAAGCCGGGCATTCACACGGGTTTGTTCCCGGGCCGGCGTCTTTTGCCGGAATCCGCCGTCGGATTCAAACACATAACGATGCGTTGTTTTGCCTTGCCCCATCTGCTCAAAAATATCAAACAAATCTTCCGCCTCAAACGCCCGGGAATAAAATCCGTTTCCTGCCTCCCGGCGAGATCCTGATCCGGCGAATCCCCGAAACCGACGAAGGATCTGCTCAAAATCAAACCCGTGCGCCTGCGCAAAATCTCTTTGCGCGCCCTGCGTTGCGCCGCGGCGACAGGCGTCGTATTCCATCCGGCGCTGACGGTCGCTTAAAACATAATACGCCTCGGAGATTTCTTTAAACCGTTCTTCGGCGCTCTTTTTGTCCGACAACGCGACCCGATCCGGATGATATTTCAGCGCCAGCCGCCGATAGGCCTTCTTAATATCCGCCGGAACAGCGTCCTGCGCCACCCCAAGAATGCTGTAATAATCCTTATTCGACATTCCGGACTCCTTAAGCCTTGTCTGCCTCCGTATGCAAAAACACAAACATCCCGTCGCGCACATCCACGCGGATCGTTTCTTTACCGGTAAATTCTCCGGTCAGCATCTTGAGCGCGATCGGATCCTGAATCCGGCGCTGGACAAGACGCTTGAGCGGCCGGGCCCCGTAATGGGGATCAAACCCCTGTTCTCCCAAAAGATCCCGGGCCTGATCCGAGACCTCAAGGGAAAGATTCTTTTGAGCCAGGCGATCGGCGATAATGCCCAATTGAATATCGACGATCTTACGGATTTCCGAACGGCTCAGTCGGTTAAAGACCACGATCTCATCAATACGATTTAAAAATTCCGGACGAAATTCCCGCTTGAGAGCCTCCTGAATCCGGTCCGTTATCTGCGCCGCATCCTGCAATTCCCCAATCCCGGACGATCCGATATTGGACGTCATAATAATAATCGTATTTTTAAAATTGACGTTGCGCCCCTGGCCGTCGGTCAGACGCCCGTCATCGAGAATCTGCAGCAGCGCATTAAAGACATCCCGGTGCGCCTTTTCAATCTCGTCAAACAAGATCACTGCATACGGCCGGCGACGGACCGCCTCGGTCAGCTGACCTCCCTCATCATAGCCCACATAGCCGGGCGGCGCGCCGATCAGGCGCGAAACGCTGTGCGCCTCCATATATTCACTCATATCAATACGGATCATGGCGTTCTCATCATCAAACAGATACCACGCCAGGGATTTGGCCAATTCTGTCTTTCCCACGCCGGTCGGACCGACAAAAATAAACGAACCCACCGGCCGATTCGGGTCGCTTAATCCCGTGCGCGAACGCCGCACCGCATTGGCAATCAGATCAATCGCCTGATCCTGACCGACCACGCGCTCTTTCAGCGTCTCTTCAATCTGAATCAATTTCTGTGTCTCGCCTTCCATTAATTTGGACAGCGGAATATGCGTCCATTTAGCCACCACCTCGGCAATATCCTGATCGTCCACCTCTTCCTTGAGCATGGACCCGTCCTGCTGAAGCCGGATCAGTTCCTGATTCCGCTCTTCCAGTTCCTTGTCGAGATTAAACAAAATTCCATACTTGATCTCAGCCGCTTTGTTTAAATCCCCCTCTTTTTCGGCCTTGCGCTCCTCCTGTTTATACCGGTCAATATCAGCCTTAATCGCACGAATCTTCTCGATTAATTGCTTTTCTCCCTGCCATTTAACACGCAATATTTTGTTCTCATCGCGAAGCGCCTCCAGTTCCTGCTGCAGTTTCGTCAGACGATCCCGCGAGGCCTCATCCGTCTCTTTCTTCAACGCCTGTTTCTCAATTTCCAACTGACGGATGCGGCGCTCATTCACATCAAGCTCCTGCGGCATACTATCGATCTCGATACGCAGACGCGAGGCCGCTTCATCAATCAGGTCAATGGCTTTGTCCGGCAAAAACCGCTCGGTGATATAGCGCTGCGACAACGACGCCGCGGCGATGATGGCCGCATCCTGAATCCGGACCCCGTGGTGAACCTCATACTTTTCCTTGAGTCCCCGCAAAATCGCGATGGTGTCCTCAACAGCAGGCTCACTAACTATCACCGGCTGAAACCTCCGCTCCAGGGCCGCGTCTTTCTCGATATATTTTCGATACTCATCCAGCGTGGTCGCACCGATGCATCGCAGTGTCCCTCGGGCCAGCGCGGGCTTAAGCATATTGCCCGCGTCCATCGCGCCGTCGGATTTTCCCGCGCCGACAATTGTATGCAATTCATCAATGAATAAAATTACCTCACCGTTGCACCGTTCGACCTCTTTAAGCACGGCCTTGAGACGATCTTCAAATTCCCCCCGATATTTTGCTCCAGCGATCATGGATCCCATATCCAGCGCGATAACCTTTTTATGTTTTAATCCTTCCGGCACGTCTTCCAGATAAATCCTCTGCGCCAGACCCTCGGCAATAGCGGTCTTGCCTACACCCGGCTCGCCGATCAGGACCGGATTGTTTTTGGTCCGGCGCGACAAAACCTGAACCAGACGGCGAATCTCTTCGTCCCGTCCGATGACCGGATCCAGCTTGCCCTCTTTCGCCAGGGCGGTCAGATCGCGTCCATATTTTTCCAGGGCCTGATAATTATCTTCAGGATTTTGCGTTTCGACACTCTGCCCGCCTCGCAAATCCTGAACAATGGCCGTTAAATCTTCTCTCCGGACTCCATGCGCTCTCAGATACCGGCTCAACATTGACGACTCATCGTCAAACAAAGCCAGCAACAGATGTTCCTGGGACACAAACTTATCCTTCATCGCTCTGGCCGTCTTCTGAGCTTCCATCAAAATCCGGTTGCTCTCCGAAGACAATGACGGCTGGGATCCGCCTTCCACCCTCGGTCTTTTCTCCAGATCCTTGCGGATCTTTCCGGCGAGATCTGCATCCGAAGCATTCAGCCGATTCAAGGTCGGCGGCACAACGCCTCCCTCCACTTCAAGCAAGGCCAGCGTCATGTGGTCCGGGGTGATCTGCTGATGTCCGAATTCCATCGCCATTTCAAAAGACCGCTGAATGGTCTCCTGACTTTTTTGTGTGAATTGATCAAAACGTATCATGGTCTCCCCTTTCCATTTTTGAGCCTGCGTCTCACCGCACCGCCGGCCCCCTGCCCGGGGTCATCCGGGCAGGATTTATTGAGACTGCTCTCTAAAAGAGCAGGCTAAAGATCCATAAAAAACTCCTGGCGAAATCCGTTATACTGACGGCGCAGTCTCTGCAGGCTCCAGGCCGAGGTCATCAGGACAACGCCGGTCAAAATCAAGACCCCCGCGACCATCGCGGCCAATAACTGCGGAACCACCAGAATCAGAATTCCAAACAACACAAAAAGGATTCCCTGCCATAACTGATGCCGCCAGGCATGGGCGAATCCGTCAAAAAATAGATCAAACAGATCTGTCTTGTTCATGAGGCCCTCCCTTCTCCTGACGGGGCATCGCCCGTCAGGAAGACTGTATCGCAATTTTTTTTGGTTGAGCCGCCGCAGCTTTAATCAGCGTGACTTCCAGAACTCCTTGTTGATACCGGGCTGTGATTTTCTCCCGATCAACAGGGGCATTGATTTCAAAGCGGCGCTCATATTGCACTGGACGCCGTTCCCGGTGAATCGCTTTATAATCCTTGCCCACGTCTTCTTTTTTTGTCCGTCCACGGATCACCATCTGGTTTCCGTCAAGATTCACATCCAGTGTTTCCTTGTCCGCTCCCGGCATCTCAAGTGCCAGCACAATGGTATCGTCTTTCTCAAACATCGTGACCATCGGGGCCACATCAACGTTTTCTTCTTTATTTTGTGTCCATTTTTGCAACATCGCTCTCACCCCCTCATTGTTTTTCCGATCACGGCACCGTGACGTTTTTATTTCAAAAAACCGCACACGATGCCGCTCCGGATATTATTTAACATCAATACTGATTTGTTTCGGTTTAACCTCTTCTTTCTTGGGAAGCGTCACCGTTAAAACACCGTCCTGATAGGACGCATCAACCTTGTCTGCATTAACCTCAACAGGCAAAGGAACGGTCCGGCAAAAACTTCCGTAAAACCGCTCGCTCTTAAAATAATGATCCTCTTTAACCCGGGTATCCTTTTTCTTCTCTCCCTTGAGAATCAATTGATTGTCATGAATCGTCAGTTCAATTTCATCCTTACGCAGACCCGGCAAATCCGCCTTGATCAGAATATTATCCGGCGAATCATACAGATCAACGGCCGGCGCCCACTGTCCGCCCAAAAGAGTCGTATCCCCCCAGGGACTTCGTGCCAACGAGACATCAAACAACTGATTCATCTGTTTTTGAAGAGTTTCCAGCTCCGCAAACGGATCCATCCACCCGGCGTCTCTGCGATATGGAATTAATGCCATTATAACCACCTCCTTCTTTGATCTCCCTGATCATTTCAAAATTCTGTGTGTTCACCACCAATTTCCCACAGCACCCTCTGTTTGCCTGGTCAGATTCAAACGTTCTTTCGCAACCTCACCTCCTTTCTTTTTTTGGCACTCTCATGCCTTGAGTGATAGATTCAGAATAAAAATTTTTATCGCTTTCGCCTAATAATAATCTGTGTCCGCTCTATCTTCAAAATCACCTTCAATCCGGGAATGTTCACATTATGCTGATTCATGTAATACCAGCAACGCTGAAGCATTTTTAATTCTCTTTTAGAATACAATCTTGTCTGTCCCTCTTTTTCACGAGGCGGAGACACGATGCCCTCTTTATCCAATTGTTTTAAAATCCACACCGGAATACGTAAAATCTTGCACACTACACCTGTAGTATAAATGGGCTCATCCGGCCCGATCTGAACCTCATCAAAATCTTCATTGTTGTTTTTTTCCAACCCCATAACAAACTCCATTTTTCCAAAAAAAATATAAACGAAAACCGTTATTTTGTCAATGGCCATCGAAATATTTTTTTCGATTATCGAAATTATTGATAAAAAACAATGGGCCCTGTATTCACGTATACTTTTTAAAAAACAGGACCCATTCAACATCACAATATCAAATGACGCATCTCTTGTATTATGCCGTCTTTATCCTAAACGACCCGCATTTTTTATCCTCAAACCTTTTCCCGAGGCCCTCTGCGTTGCGCGGACCCTGGTTTGCCTGAACCCACTGGCATACTGGATTGTCGCGGAGCACTGCGGCGGGCTCGATTACCGCCGGGGCCTTTTTTTGCGGCTTGCGCCTGCCCGCGCCGCGCACGGGGCGACTTCTTGCCACGGGCCTCAGCCGATAATCCCGCCAAATCCGTGACCGTTTTGGCCCCGGAGTCCCGCCGCGGTCTTCGGGGAAAACGCCTCCGTCTGCCCCGGTCATCTGATGAGCCTTGTTCAAACTCCGTCTCTGCCAAAGATTCCTGCTGACCCCGCGGCAATGTCATGCGGATCAGATCCTCGATCTTTTTCACATCCCGGCTTTGCGTCGGCGTGGCAAAACTGATTGCGTGGCCGGTTTGGCCGGCCCGGCCTGTGCGTCCGATGCGATGCACATAATCCTGGGCGTCATCCGGCAAATCATAATTGACCACTAATTCAATCATGCTGACATCAATCCCCCGGGCCGCAATGTCTGTAGCCACAAGCACGCGGTAACGCCCACGCTTAAATCCTTCAATCGCCCGGCCGCGCTGAGCCATCGAGCGGTCTGAGTGGATCTCGGAAACTCTGACGCCCAAACTTTTTAAATGACGAGCCACCCGGGCGGCCTTCATCTTGGTCCGGGTAAAGACCAGAACCGTGCCGCGATACTGCTTCAGCAACAGTTCCAGCATTTCCTTCTTGCGCGACTCACGAACAATAAACAATTCCTGCGTAATATCTTTAACCGTGGTTCCAGACGGTGCGATTTCAATGGTAATCGGAAGATGCATATACTTATTGACAAGTTTTAAAATCTCCGACGGCATGGTGGCCGAAAATAATAGCGTCTGCCGCTTGGGCGGAACACAGCGCATGATGCTGCTGACCTGCGGTTCAAACCCCATATCCAGCATGCGGTCCGCCTCATCAAGAACAACCATCACGATATCTCCCAAATCCATTGATCCGCGGTAAATATGATCATTCATCCGTCCCGGGGTCGCGATAATCACATCCGGTCCTCGACGAAGATCCGGCATCTGCTCATAAATTTTGATCCCACCGATCAATACTGCACTCTTCATCTTAAACGCCGCAAGCAGCGGCTCCAGCGCTTCGCTAACCTGAATCGCCAACTCCCGTGTGGGAACCAACACCAGGGCCTGCCCTCCGTCTGCGGCCAGCCGCTGAATCATTGGAATTCCAAACGCCATGGTCTTGCCGGTCCCGGTTTGAGCAACGCCCAGCACATCTTTACCCTCAAGCGCTTCAGGAATCGCCTGATGCTGAATCGCTGTGGGCGTTTTAAATTTCAAACGCTCCAATACCGCTAAAATATCCGAGGCCAGCCCCAAATGATAAAACCCTTCTTGTCCTGATTCCATACAAACCTCACTTCTCTTTATTTTGAATCATAATATTTTTTCTTCACAAGGTTCCGGCATGATTCACTGCCGTATCCTTTTTTATCATTCAGAGACACCTTGTCCCTGACGCGCTCACCATCAAAAAACCAGGAGCTGTTTTCTTTTTTTTGCATTCATGAGTAAAGATAGATTCATGCCGGGTCTGTCTGGCAGATATCAAGAGGCGGAGATCAAGAGATCTGTTGGTGATGAGACTATCCTGTTCAATGATGTGTTTAAGTATAACCCGTTTTCCAGCGAAAGACAATGGATAAAACATGGATAAAACAACAGTCCTGCTGAAACCAAGAATCCCCGAAGCGATTCGCCTCCGGGGATCCTGGATTCAGTTCACGATTACCCCGTCAAGGGCCCCGTGGCTTAAAATTTTAAATAGCCGGGATCGTCCGGCATGCCATCAATCCTTTACCGGCCCCGTTGACCGCCGGATCCCCCATTGCCGCGCTGACGCCCCCGGGAACCACCCCCGTTCGATGACGACTTACCGCGGCCTCCTTGATCTTTCTGAGGATCTTCGATCCTCTGCCGCGAACGCTGACCATTTCCATCTCCATCGGCGCGATCGGCCTTCATCCTCTCACGAGATTCTCGGGCCGCCTGACGTTCTTCATCATTCAAAACGCCATCTCTGTCCGCGTCAAACGACTGAATCCGTTCTTGCTTGCGGATTTGCTGCTGCGTCTGCGTCATGGTTGGCGACGCAGTCGTTTCTTCAATTGTATCCATGGTTTCAACCGTTTCTCCCGCATTTTCCTCCTGAGCCGATGCAGTACCGCACACCAAACACACGGCCATCAATCCGGCCAGACTCATTACCTTCCAAGGACGATTCTTGACATCATTCATACAACTCTCCTTTCGTTCGGTTTCAATGACCAACAAAACAACTGCGGTGTCTCTGCTGGTATTCATCTAAAAACAAACTGACTTTATTCTTATCCCTTTAATCCTGCGCATAAACACTCCGGCATCATTCTCCGTTCTCTCCAATAGGATCCGATTGTCCTTTAGCGCACCCACTGAACCGCTCATTAAAATGCCGCCGGCCCTGGGCCATCTTTTCATGCATCTTCTGAAACTGTTCGGCCGTTAAAACCTCGCGCAGTTTCAGAATTCCCTCCAACCGGCCGTCTTCCCGCTGTGCAATAAGAGCTTTGATTTGTTCATGAATCGCCCTGATCCTGGCCACATCGACCGGATCTTTCTGTAATTCCTGACGAATTTCATCTTTTTTGGCCTTGAGTTGCTCACGAATCTCCTGAGCCTGCTTCATATTCTGCCGACGATGTTCTTTTAGCTGAGCCTGCTGTTCTTGTGTCAAACCCAACTCTTGGGCCATCTTTTCAAAATCCGGTCCTTTGCGTTCTCCTGCCTCCGCACCGCCTTGCATCCTGCCATGAACGCCGTGTTCCCGCTGCAGTCCTTCCAATGGGGGAGGCCCGCCGAAACCGCCCTGAGCCTCAGCCCCTATGGATGAGCCAACCAAACAAACAGCGGACAACAATCCGATCTGAATCATATAAGTCATTATTTTCATCCTCTCCTCCTCTTCTGTTCGCCCTCATTCTTAATCCTTGTTATAAAAAAACCTCTTCAATCACGGTTCCATAGCCGTCCGATCCATTTCCGTCTTCAGCATACGACGCCAGATACATCAGATACGAATCCTCTGAAAGATCCTGCAACGCGACCTGCGTCGCAACCCTGGGCGGCTGAAAAACACTCAAAAGAACAATCAGACCCACAACAGCTGCCGGTACAAAGGCCAGAGCCGGACGCGCCGATACCGTCTGCCACCAATACTCAATCAGATTCTTAAAAACAGACCGGCGCGCCTGCACACGCACCCGCAAGTCGCGATGAATATCCGCCAGCAAATCCGATGGAACGTCCTGCCGCGGCATATCCATAAACGGTTCCGCTGCGGCGCCCTGAAGCTCTCGCGCAAAGGCCCCGCACTCCGGACACTGTGCCAGATGCGCCTCAACCCTGCGGCGCTGCGTCTCACTCCACTCTCCATCAAGTCCGTCCGTTATTAAAATATTCCGCACCTTATGACATTGCATCACGCATCACCTCCCGTCGTGCTGATAAAAATTTTTCCCGGGCCCGCCGCAGACGGGAACGCACCACATCCACCCCCACGCCCAATACCCCGGCAATCCGGGCATAACTCAATCCCTCCAAATTTCGCAAGACCACACACGCACGCTGTTCCGGCGTCAACAAATCCAGAAGCCGGTTAATCACGCGCCGGCGCTCCTCCTGTTCCTCACACGCAGCCGCCTCAGGCGCGACGTGTGGCGCCACATGATCCAATTCCACATCCGCGCGTTTCATTCTGGATTCTGATTTCATCAAATTGATCGCCTTGTTGACCGTAATCCGGTAAAGCCATGTGGAGAGGCGGGATTCATGACGAAACGTTTTGAGCTTGTCAAACAGGGTCACATAAACCTCCTGGCTGATTTCCCGGGCCAGCTCCCGGTTGCGGATCACACGCAGAGCCGTGTTATAGACAAACCCCGCGGTCGCGTGATAAATCGTATCAAACGCGGCTTCATTACCCCGGGCCGCTTGCTGAATAGTCTCTTGCGAAATTTCTGTCATCACTTCACTTTGGTTCATTCAATAATGAGACACTCCATCATGAAAAAAGTTACGGATCTCAATTAAAAAATATTACTCATACCGCAAGGCCTCAACGGGCCGCAGTTCCGCGGCGGTCCTGGCCGGCCACAGGCCGAATCCCACACCGACCGCCACTGAGAACACGGTCGCCAGCGCCACCGACATCAACGAGACATGCGTGGCCCATCCGGCGAGCAAGGACAACAACAGAGCTGCCCCGCCGCCCAGACAAATCCCCAACACCCCGCCGGATAAGGTCATGACCATAGATTCAATTAAAAACTGCATCAGGATATCCATTTTACGCGCCCCCAGAGCTTTGCGCAAACCGATTTCCCGTGTTCGTTCCGTGACCGAGACCAGCATGATATTCATGATCCCAATCCCGCCGACAAACAAGGAAATCGCCGCAATACAGCCCAACAACATCCCCATGGTCCTGGTTGTGGTGCTGAGCATGCTCTGAATTTCGCTCATATCCCAAATATTAAATGAATCGTCATCCTGGCGATAGATCCGGTGCCGTTTCTTAATTAACTGCGACAAGGCCGTCTTGCCAGGCTCAATCAGATCCGCCCGTGCAATCTCGACATAAATCCCGTCCAGATAGGATTTTCCCAATACACGGTACATGGCTGTGGTCACCGGAACCAGCACCGCGTTATCCTGATCCCGCGGACCAGCCGATCCCTTGGCCGGAAAGACCCCGATCACGCGAAAATTAATTTTATTCAATTTCATCGTCTTACCCACAGGGTTTTGATCTGTGCCGAAAAGTTGTTCGGCCACGGTCGGTCCGATTACCGCCACTTTGGCGCGCCCCTGGATTTCCTGATGCGTAAACCAGCGTCCGATTGTCGGAATATACGACCGCATCTGACCGTAATCATCATCCGCGCCCTCCAGCGTTGTGCTCATATTTTCATTGCCGTAAACCGCCTGCACGGATCCGCTGACAAACCCGGCCGCATGCGCGACATACGGCTGTAATTCGGCCACCGCCTTGACATCATCAAACGAAAACCGGGTCACTGATCCGGACTCCCCCCGGGCCCCGCCCATGCGCCGCGATCCGCCGCGCACCGACAACAAATTCGACCCCAGGGACTTGAGCTGCGTCTCCATCGATCGTTGCGCCCCTTCCCCCAATGCCAGCATGGCGATCACCGCGGCCACTCCAACCAAAATCCCCAGCATTGACAAAAACGAACGGATCTTGTTGGATAAAATCGCGTTGACCGCCTGGCGCATATGCCCCAGCAGTTCTTCCCGCTTCCAAATGGAATGCCGTGCAAACAACGCATGCAGATCAACCGACGGCGTATCGCTTGCCGGATCTGCCGGCGTTCGCGTCTCATCCGCAACCACCTGCCCGTCACGCATCGTGATGACCCGGTGAGCGTATTGCGCGACCTCTTGTTCATGGGTGACAATGATGACTGTTTTTCCCTGACGGTTTAATTCCAGCAGGATCCCCATGATCTCTTTTTCACTGGCCGTGTCGAGATTCCCGGTAGGCTCATCGGCCAGAATCATCATGGGATCATTCATCAAGGCCCGGGCAATGGCCACACGCTGCTGCTGCCCGCCGGATAGTTCATTGGACCAATGTCCGGACCGGTCGCTCAATCCCACAGCGGCCAGTTTTTCCAGCGCCTGGGTCCGAGCGGAATGATCGTCCACGGAACTGTAAAGACACGGCAGGGCCACATTATCCCGCGCCGGCATTCGCCGCAGCAGATGAAATTGTTGAAACACAAACCCGATCATCTTGTTGCGCAGTGCCGCGAGCTGATCATCAGAAAATCCGGCCGTATCCTTGCCGAACAGCCGGTAGAATCCTGTATCCGGGGTATCCAAAAATCCCAACACATGCAGCAGGGTGGACTTACCGGATCCCGAGGATCCCATGATCGCAATAAGTTCACCGCGCTGAATCGTCAACGACACATCCCGCAGGGCATGCACTGCGGTTTCTCCCATGACATAGGTTTTAGAGATGTTGCTTAATTGAATCATCGCATCCGGCCTCGTCCCCGCGCCGGCATAAACGGATTACTTCCGGCTGTGCCGGCCGACGGCATTTGATAATCCTGATGAGAGACACAAACCTGATCCCCGGCGGCGACCCCGGATAATATTTCAACCGATTCCCCATCCTGCAGTCCCGTTTGGACAGCCACACGCATGCATTCGCCGGTCTGCTGATAGCGCACCGCCAGGGTCTCTTGCCCGTTGATTGTTTGAAGGGCCTCCTGCGGGACCAGCAGGGCCTGCGTATGTTCCTGCACCACGATTTCAACATTCGCACTCATCCCGGAGCGAAAGACCGCCGGAACCTCATCGGGAAGGATATCCACCGCGTAAATCGTCACATTATTGACCAGCTCCGATTCATACGAAATATGATCCACCACACCCGCGACAGCAATGTCGGGATAAGCGTCCAGACTGATCATCGCCCGCTGTCCCAGCGCGACCTGTCCGATATCGGTTTCATCCAGATCCGCATTCACAATCAAGCGGTCAGAAAGAACAATCACCGCGTCCGATGCGGTGACCGTCTGACCCGGTTCAACCCCGCGGACAATCACGGTTCCGTCAATCGGCGCGATCAACGGAGCGGCATGATACACGGTCTTCCAATACGCGACTTCATCCGCGCCCTGGAGTTTGGCCGCGTCCAGCAGGGCCGCGCGTTCGGTCGAACTCATCAAAGCCAACACATCGCCGGCATGCACTTTCTGGCCCTCTTCGACCTTAATCTCTTCAATCCGGCCGGCAATCGGCGGGATGATCTCCAGACGGTTTTGCGGTTCAACCGTGCCGGTGGTTGAAATCACCTGACGAATAGTTCCCTCCTCAACCATCACAGATGATGTCTGATCCGCGCCTCCACCGGCACCCCCCATCCAAATCCGGCTCATCCACACGACAACCGAAACAGCCGTCATAATCAGCATGATCAGATAGCGTCTCTTAAATTTCATCCAGCGTCCCTCCTTTGGCCTGAACCCAGAGCGCCTCGGCGCTCATGGCACTGGCCCGCGCGTTTAAAAAAGCCTTGCGAGCGCTGACCAGATTGTCCTCAATAATCGTCCAGTCATCAAATGAAATCAGACCGCTGGAATACTGCGCGTTGGCGATCCGGGCACGCTCGTCGGCCGCGGCCAAAAATTTTTTCTTGACCACAACGGTGCCCAGGGCATCCTGAAAATCCGTCCAGGTCTCCTGCAGGGTCACCACCACGGTATCCCGTCCGCTGCGTTCATCCGCACCGGCCTGCGCCAACGAAGCCCGGGCCCGGGATAATTTTCCAGTGAGATTGCCTCCTTCAAATAAGGGAATTGAAACCGTCAGGCCGGCGGACCATTGATCATCCCGCGGCGGCCAGTCATGATCCGTGCGTCCCAGCGAAGAACTGAGATAGACCTCGGGAAAAAAATCCGCGCGCGCCGACTTAACCCCGAGCCGGGCCGCGTCTTTTTGGGCCGCCAGTTTTTGAAGTGTAGGCGTCATATCCGCCATGGCCTCAAAATCCGGAGCCTCATCCGAAACGGATGCGGTTGAAAAATCCCCATCGACTGAAACCGGCTTAAAAACATCCCACCCCATGGCCTTGACCAAAACCATCTGACATAATGACAAACTACGCTGGGCCTGCTCGACCTCAAAACGGGCCTGTTCCAGATCCGCCTCAGCGGTCATCAGCGCGCCCTTGTGTTCCCGCCCGGCCTCATAGCGCAATTCCACTAATTTTAAATTCTTTTCCCGGCGCTGAAAAATTTCCTGCGTCAGTCCGGTCATCGCCTGCGCTGTCAATAACTGCGTGTAGGCCTGCCGCAGACTTAATCGCACATTCGACGCGGTCACAAACACGAAAAACTCCGCGGCCGAGACCCCTGCCCCGGCCTGCGCAATCTCATGTGCAGTTCCCAAACCGTCAAAAATCAATTGTTGCGCGCTCATCTCATAACCGTAGGTGCCTGCGGTATCGGTGCTCGACGAACCGCTGCGCCGCGCCGAGACCGAGGCACTGACCGATGGAAGCGCCGCACTTTTTGCGATCTCTTTGTCCGCTTCACTCTGCGCCAGGGCCTGTCGCGCAGACTCCAGATCCGGATGATACGCGATGGTCTCCTGCACACAATCCTGCCAGGACAGGGCTGTCTGCGCCGTAGCCGGAACCGCGCCGGGGATTCCCGCGATCAGACACAAAAAAACCGCGCGCCGCACAACGACACACGGATTCAGTGAAAAAAAATGAATACGATGAATCCATCGTCTTGCCAACCAGCGAATCATGATCCTGTCTCCTGATAGAGATCCGTTTTACACGCCGGCCGGTCTGCCGCAAAGCCGACCCGCCCGCACCATTCACTGGTTAGACAATAAAGAGGATAAAAAGTTACGGGGAAATTCTTAAGTTTCAAACACCAAAAAAGCGCAAATTGAAACATTAAAATCCCTACTCCCGCATCAGCAAGTTGGGCATCTGATCCGACACCAGAAAATACAACTCTTTACCGCTTTTTTGCCGAGTCAAAAATCCCTTGTCCTCCAACCCCAACAGATCCGAACGCGCCGTGGCCCATGAGATCTTGTTGGAATTCAGATGACCCTTAATCGTAAACACCGCATCGGTATGACGAAGTGCGTGATTGAGCAGATCAATCTGCCTCAGATTGATGCTGTCCTGCTGACGGATGCGTTTTTTCAGCGCCTGATACTCTGTCATCTTTCGGGCAATGTATTCTTCCAGCTTTCCGATACACCTGCGAATGACCTCCAGATGATAATAAATAAAATATGTCAAATCCGCGTCATCCTTCTCTGTATAGAGATAGGCCCGTTTATACTGCCCGATGCTTTTTGTAATCTCTTCAGAGATTGAGACATATTCAAACAACCGGTAGCCCTTGCGCACAAGATACCAATAAAACAGCCCCCGGGCCGTGCGGCCGTTCCCGTCGGTAAAGGGATGAATATATCCGATCATAAAATGCAAAATAACAGCCTTGATGACCGGATGATAAAAATCCTCTTCATCGTTAACAAACCGGCAAAGATTGTCAATCCGCTGTTTAATCTCACTGTGATGCGGCGGGGTAAATAATAACCCGTCATCATCCCAAATCCGGACCTTCTCATCTTCGGACTCATCCTGCCGAAACCGTCCGGCCTCGTGCGGATCATCCATCAGATCATCGGTCAAAACACTGTGAATCTTTTGAATCAACTCCGCCGATAAGGCCGACTCCTTAAATTCCTGCGTGATCAGCCGAATCGCACGGTAATTATTCAGAATCATCTTCTCATCATCCGTCACCGGCTTTTTCCCACTCTTGATCATGGCCTTGGCCTGAGTGCGGGTGGTGGCCGCGCCTTCAATCTGGGATGAGGTAATCGCCTCATCAATCAGAGAAGCGATCACGCGTTTTTCAAGCCACTCTTGTTTTTTGTCCTGATGAAGATCCGCGTGTTCCAGGACAAAATTATCGGACAGATGCATATCAATAAAATGAAGATTTTTCAAAATATGATCGGTCAGACAAAATGTGAACGGCCTGTCATCGATATCTGTCATATATTTGACCGGCTTGCCGGAGGCACGGAGAAACATTTTTAAATAAAGCCACAACGCCTCGTGCGAATAGGCTGAATCAGGCAGCGGCATATGGCTGAACTTATCCCAGGCCAAACACCGTTCATAGGCCTCTTTTAAAAAGACACCCAAAGGCGTTTCTTGACGCACCTCTTCGTGGATTTTCAACAATAGCGGAAAGATATGTTCACTTTCTTTTTTTGCCAGAATCGCATTAACATTTGGAAAATATGGGATTTTCATCAAATTTCTCCTGAATTGTTCATCTATTAATTTTTCAAACATTAATAGAATAACATATAGGCCTGACAATATCTATTAATTTTTTAATTTCTAATAGATATTTAGCGCTCACCATCAAAATCTATTAGTTTTTTATTTTTTAATACTTTTGGATAGAGTATGAAAATACACGGTCGCCTGAAAAAATACCGGGATTCCCGGTAAAATTGAGGCCGCCTTCCAACAACCAATTTTCAAAATACAGATCGCGGTCAAAACGCTGTTTCAAAAAAAACCGGCATAAATTTATGCCGGCCGTGATCCCCTGTTCTTCGTATACGACTGATTTAAAAATTTTTATTTTCAGACCTGTTATTTCTTCCGCAAACAGATTAATTGCGTATTCTGCCAGCCGTGTTTGAGATAAAAATTCAGGGCCGGCTGATTCTCCCGATCGGCCAGAAGCTGAAGCCGCGTCAAACCCAACCCATAAGAGAATTTTTCCATGGACGCCAGAAGTTTGCGGCCGATCCCCTGATGGCGGAAGGTCTTTGCTACAACCATATCCTCAATCAGGCCCACCCGGCCCCCCTCTGCGGTCGACATCAACACCTGCAAGGTGCACATTCCGACAACCGTCCCATCCATCTCCGCCACCAGGACACAGGCTCGCTTTTTATTCTGCAACAGATCGCGCAATCCCGCCATCTGGCGGGAACGGTTAAACGCAAAATCCTTTTCAATCGCAAAGAGATCTTTAAGCAAATCCACCAGCGCGTTCAGGTCAAAAATTTTCGCCCGTCGTATCACAAGTGCCGAACGCCGCATAATCTCTCCCTATCTTTGACAACACCGGATTAAAGGCCTTGGACGCCACCAAAACCCGATCTCCGACAGAGATTTCCGCTACCTCATCATCCGAGGCTATCACGCGCACAACCTGACTGCCCGCGCGCACAAAGACAATATGAACAATATCCGCCTTCTCAATTCCAATCACATCTCCGGCGCAACGGAACTTTCCACTCATCTTCTTCTGAAGAAAGACATCCCTCGCCTCACCTTGTCTGGCAACTTTGCCGTGATCCAGAACAAGAACCTCATCGGATAATTTCAAGACCTCCGCCATCTCATGCGTCACCAGCAGCGTCGTCAAACGAAACCGGCGCGCAATCTTGAGAATTAAATTCTGCAAACGCAGCCTCATCCGGCTGTCCAGCGACGAGAGCGGTTCGTCCAGCAAAAGAATTTTCGGATGACGCACAATCGCCCGGATCAGCGCCACCCGCTGCTGCTGCCCGCCGGACAAGGTGTGCGGCTTGCGGTGTGCCAATCCGTCCAGCTCCGCAAAATTCAACAGTTCTGCAATCAATGCCTCATTGCCGTTTTTATGGAACGCATAGTCCAAATTCTCCTTAACCGTCATATGAGGAAAAAGACTGTAGTCCTGAAATACAAACCCGATTTCACGCTGCTGCGTCGGCAGATTAATCTTCGCACTGCTGTCGAACCAGACCGCACCGTTGACTTCAATGCGGCCCTCATCAGGACGTGTCAAACCGCTCAAAAGACGCAACAGCGTTGTCTTGCCGGAACCGGACTCGCCGAAGACCGCGACCAAACGCTCCTCTTCAACCCGGACACACACATCAAACGTAAAAGGACCGCAAGCGCCCGATAATTTTTTTCGCACATCCATCCGAATCATCCCAACACCCCGGCAGACTTCTTATTCGTCATATTCATTACAATCACTACAAAAAAACTGATTGCCAAAAGCGTCAGCGAATATGCGTGAGCTGCCGTGTAATTGACCGCTTCCACCTCACTATAGATCGCTACCGATGCCACCCGGGTCTGCCCGGGAATATTACCGCCGAGCATCAGGATAATCCCAAACGCACCGATCGTATGAGCAAACGACATCACCGATCCGCCGATCACCGCCGGCCGCGCATGCGGCAAAACAATCGACCATACTGTCTGAAGCCGGCCTTTACCCAGAGAATACGATGCCTCAATAAGATTTCGCGGAATCGACGCGAGGCCCGCTTTCACGGCATTAACCATAAACGGAAGACTGAAAATCGACGCGCCGATCACCAGGCCGGCAAAACTAAACACCAGCCTCATCCCCAGCACGTGCTGAGTCCAACGGCCTACCGGCCCGTTCGGACCCAGAAGGATCAACAAATAAAACCCTAAAACCGACGGCGGAAGAACCAGCGGCATCGTCACAACCGTCGACACAAGAGGCTGCAGCGGATGCCGGGAAAAGGTCAACCAGCATGCCAGCGGAACACCGACAATCAGCAGAAGCATCGTGGTAGCGCAAGCCAGCTTGAGCGTTAAAACAACAGGAATCCAATCAATCATCATCATGTCTCCCAGGACAACCCCACCTCGCCGGCCTTCACAAGAGCCACAACCGCGTCGCCCTCACGAAGCCGCATCTCATGCGCCGAAAAGGCCGAGATAAAGGCAGAGATTTCATTGCCGTTACAGTCTACAAACACCTGTGTTAAAATTTTTCCCGCCTTGATTTTTGAAATTCTTCCACCAAACCGATTGCGCACGGAAATTTCCGGAATCGGGCCTTTGGCAATCGCAACAGCACTTTCCTTAAACACCATCGTCACGTCACGCCCTTGATAATATTCTTCCGCCTCCAGATCGCTTAAGATGACCATGCAGCAACACACATCTCCACTGTTGACGACATCGAGCTCAATGAAGGCCAGAGAGTCCTGCTGCTGCACATGCCGGATCCGTGCGGGGAATTCATTCATCGGTCATATACCCGTAACGATTCAAAATTGCTTGAGCCGCCGGCGAGACCATAAATTCAAAAAACGCCTGCGCCTGCCGGAACCGATGATCCCGGCCTTCCTTCAAAACCACACACCCTTGCGCAATCGGATCGTAAAGATCGCTGTTCATTTCAATCCAATAACCCCGGCCCTTCATCTTCGGCGCCATCACAACGGACCTGGCCGTGATGCCCAGATCCACGCTTTGCGACAGCACAAACTGATTGACCTGGCCGATATTCTGTCCATAGACAAATTTCTCCGCGATGCGGTCATAATAATTCAGTTTCTTCAAGGCCTCAACGGCCGCCTTGCCGTAAGGCGCAACCCCGGGGTCAGGCAGCGCGATCTTCTGCACGGCGTTATCCAGCAAACCATCCATCCCAAAATCACGTCTGGTCAGACTCCAGATCACCAGCGTTCCCCGGGCATAAACCGTCATCGGTTCCGACGCCAGTCCTTCCGCGATCAGACGTAGCGGATATTGCGTATTGGCAGAAAGAAACACATCATACGGCGCTCCATTTTCAATCTGTGCGGTCAACTTTCCGGATGATCCCAAAACCGTCGTCACGGTATAGCCCGTCTGATGCTCAAACGCCGCCTGCAGTTCTTCAAAGGCAAACTGCACATTTGCCGCAACAGCCACCGTTAAATCTTCAGCGGCCCTTGCCGAAACAGCCCACATCATCACAACAATCCCGTAAAAAATTTTTTTCAACAGCCTGTTCATATCCTGTGCATCCTGTGATAAAGCGTCCTCAATTCCTGAGAGGACAACGGTTTTTTACGATCCTCAAAAATCTTTCGCATTTCTCCCACGATAACAGACTGCTCCTCACGCGTCGCAAAAATCCCCTCATTCAATAATGCCCGGCCGATGGCCGCCCCGCCGGAATGTTTACCGATCACAAATTCCGAACCCTTCCGTCCGACCTGACGGGCGGAAATCAGCTCATAGCTTTCCGGATTTTTGATCAGCCCGCGGGTGTGAATACCCGATTCATGAGAAAAGGCCGCTGTGCCGACCACAGGCTTCGCCTCCGGAACGGCGCGCCCGGAACAATCAGCGACCCGCTGCGATAAAGCGCTCAACATCCGCAGATCAATCCCGCAGGACTTTCCGACGGTCATCTTGAGCGCCAGGGCTACTTCTTCCAGCGCGGCATTTCCGGCCCGTTCGCCCAGTCCGTTAACCGTCACGCTCAAGCTCGTCGCCCCGGCCTCAACGGCCGCCAACGCATTCGCCGTCGCCATTCCCAAATCATTATGCGCATGAAACTCCAGATCCCCCTCAACCCCCTGATCTCGCAAAAATTGAATCAGTGAAAAAACTTGAAACGGATTCATCGCGCCGAGCGTGTCGGCCAGACGGACACGATCCACTCCCAGGGCAAAGGCCTTACGGCAAAATTCCAACAAAAAACTCCGCCCTGCCCGCGCGACATCCTGCGCCCCGACCGATACAAAAGAAAAATCCGTCCGCGCCGATTTCACAAGCTCGTCCAGCGCGCCGACCACACTGTCGCCGGTCATTCCAAAGGTCTTCTGCAGCACCCCGGATCCGGCGAATGAAAGATGAACGGCATCCGTTCGGCAGTCTTTGGCCATAGCCAGATCCCGCTGATTGGCCCGGCACCAGCAGATCAGCCTCACCGGCAGCTGCATCCGGACAAGCGAACGGATTGTCTCTTGTTCCTCAAGCCCCATCACGGGAATCCCGGCCTCCAGCTCATCAATACCGGTCAATGACAACAACTGTGCGATCTTTTGCTTTTCCTGACGGAAAAACACCACACCGGCGGCCTGCTCTCCATCACGCAATGTGGTATCGACCAAGACAAGGTCCCGTTTCTGACGGCGATGCTGAATCACAACAGCCTCCTTTCTCCACCACCTGTTCTCAGGTCAATAGAAACTCTTCGGCGACTCCACCGTCCTCGATGGCATCCAGAATCACATCTATCGCGTCTTCGCTCAAATTGCCGTACCAGTCTCCCTGGGGATAGACCACCATGGCCGGACCGCGGTCACAGACCTTAAGACAGCCTGTGCTGGTAATCATGGCCTCCAATCCGCGATCAACAACTTCATTTTCCAGATACTGCAGAAGATCCGTCGCGCCCTTTTTATGACACACCCCCTGAGGCTCCCCGCCGGAGCGAAAACTTGAACAGACAAAAAAATGATACGCTGGTTTTTCCATGACCATCTCCCCTGTTTAGTGTTGTGTCGAACATCCCGAACATCCCTGCGAACCTCCGGCTTCAGCCGCCTGAGAGCACCCCGTCGGCATCTTGCCGTCACCCAGTCCGGGACAGCCCGTCGGTGAAAATTGTTGACGGCTTGCCAGCTCACTCGTATTAAAAATATGCTCCAGGGCCTCATTGACCCGGCCCTGCGCCTGATAAATCTTGACACCGCTTCGGCTCAGCACCTCCTGCGGTTTGCGTCCCAAAGCGCAGACCACCAGCGCATGACAATCCTGGAGCAATTGACTCATCCGATCCCACCGGCTGTCGCCTCCGCCCTGCGCCGGCGTCTCCCGCCGCTCCACAAACCGGAATGCGTTTTTCTCGTGGACGTAAATAAAGACCTCCCGGGCCTGCCCCAAATGTGCATCAAGAGCGGCACCGGTCTCTGAGGCCACGGCAATATACGGCCGATGCTCCTGCGGATTCAGCGCGAGCGTTGCGCTCTCTTCAAGACAAGTCTGAACCTGCGGACTATTGACGGCTTCACTCAACAATCCGGCCGCATCCGCACGGCAGCGCCGGCAATGCGTCATCTGATGCAGAAATTCTTTACAGGCCGTGCGGATCTCTTCCATCTGTTTCGCCGTCGGCGGATTAATCTCTTCAAATAAGGTTCCCTGGACCGGATAAATCGGCATAGCGTTAAAGGTGTGCGCGCCCCGGACCGCCACCTCCCGGGCGATGTCTGCAATATGATGATCATTCACTCCCGGAATCACAATTGCGTTGACTTTGACGGTCACCCCAGCCTGACTGAAGCGCTCAACCGCCTCAAGCTGACGTTCCATCAAAATCCGGGCCGCTTCCTCACCCCGATAAATCCGCGTTCCCTCACGGGCCCACGCGTAAATCTCCTTGCCGATCATCGGATCAACCGCATTGACTGTCACGGTGATGTGCGTCACCCCGCAATCAATCAAATCCCCGACATACGGCAAAACATTAAACCCGTTGGTCGCGATACAAAATAATAATTGGGGATACCTTGCCTTGATCAGGCGTAAAACTTCTAACGTCTTCTCGGGAGTAGCAAAGGCATCCCCTGGGCCTGCAATTCCGGCAACAGAAAGATTCGGAAGCTTTTCCATGACCCTGTCTAAATAATGCAGGGCCTGTTGCGGTGAAAGGACCTCACTGGTCACGCCGGGACGGCTTTCGTTCAGGCAGCTGAAACAACGATTGCAAAATTTGCACTGAATATTACATGAGGGAGCCACCGGAAGATGAACCCGGGCATATTTATGTCGGGCATTGTAATTAAAACACGGATGAAGCGACCGGTCCCGAAGATTAACTTGCGACATCTCAGCCTCCTTCTACATAAAGGTGTAGCCCACGCACGATTGCTCCTGCTCATGTGCGATCAAGGTGTTCACCAGATTATCAAAAAGACTCTGCGTGCCCTGATATCCCAAATGAAGGATTCGCTGCCCGCCGATCCGATCATGGATCGGAAACCCGACCCGGATCAGCGGAACCTTCATCTTTCGGGACAAGGCATACCCCTTGGAATTTCCCAACAAAAAATCCGGAGCGATTAATTCCACATCCGATGCCACATCTTCAAAATCAGCCCCTTCACGCACAATCACCGGGTGCCCATAATCGTTTGACAGCTTCTCAATTTCCCGACGCAAGGTGCCGGTTGACGATCCGGTTGCGCATAAAGCGGGGACAACTCCAATTTCAAATAAAAAATGCGTCAGAGCAATCACAAAATCCTCTTCCCCGAAAACCGCAGCCTTTTTTCCGAAAACATATTTATGCGCATCGGCATAGCCGTCGATCAAGCGGCCGCGCTGTTTCAAATATTTTGATGGAATGTCCCGGCCTGCAATCACGCTTAACACCTCAAAAAACCGATCCGTCAAATTGATCCCGATGGGCAGATTCAACCCATGACGCTCAACGCCGAACGACTTTTCCAAATACGCCGCGCCGGAGACTGTCCCGTCCAGACTGGCGCCGAACTCGATACAATGACGGCACTGCCCCAATGATTGAAGCTGCCGGCGCGTGGTTCCGCCTTCAGGAATTCGCCGATATGATTCCCAGGTCTCGCCGTCAAAGGTGTCGGAATAATCCGGAAAGATAAACCCGTCAATCCCAAAGTCCGCCAGCACCTGCTTGAGATACCGGATATCTTCCGGTGAGATAAAATTTGATAACACCAGCATCTGATCCAGTCTCGGACCTTCTTGCGCGAAATGCTGAATAAACGAAAGCACGGCGGCATGAAATCCATCCATGTGCGTTCCGCTGTAACTCGGCGTGGAGGTATAAATAATCTCCGGCAATTCTTTTCCGGCATATTTCTTGCGAAACTCATTGAGAATCAGTGAAACATTGTCTCCGATTGTCTCGCTTAAGCAGGTCGTAGCCAATCCGATCATCTGCGGTTCATATTGATTCAGGACATTCTCCAGCGCCTGAATCAAATTGCTTTGTCCGCCGAAAATTGCGGTGGACTCACTGAAATTTGATGACGCAATATCAACCGGCTCTCGGAAATGATTAATAAAATAGCGTCGGATATACGTCGAACACCCCTGGGACCCGTGCAAAATCGGCAGACATCCCTCCACACCCTGATAAACGACCGCCGCGCCCAGCGGAGCGCAAAGCTTGCACGGATTCCGTGTTGCGGTAAAGTTGCGTTTCATTGTGCACCTCGCTTGCCGGCCCTGGGTGAAAATTTCCACACAGGACTCATGACCGATGAATAAACCTCTTTCGCAAAATTCAGCATTCCCTGATACCCTGCCAGGGCATATTTGCGGGAATGATTATGATCGCAGAATGCCATTCCAAGCTTGTAGGCCATCGGCCGTTCTTTCACCCCGCCGATAAACAGATCCGCATTTTTCTGCTGGGAAAAACTCGCCAGTTCAAGCGGATTGGAATCATCCAGAATCACCGTTCCCTCATCGCACATCGCGCGCAAACGCTCATAATCTTCGGCGTTCCCGGTCTGCGATCCCACAACCACGGTTTTCATCCCCAGCATACGCAGGGCCTTAATCAGTGAAAACGCCTTAAACGCCCCGCCGACATAAATCGCGGCCTTCTTGCCGTTGAGATGACGCCGGTATTGATTAATTTCCTCCATAACCCGGGCCGTTTCCTTTTCCACCAGATCACTGGTTCGGGCCAGAATTTCAGAATCATTAAAAAACCGGGCCACGGCAAATAATGCCTGGGACGTATCTTCCATTCCGAAATATGAAACCCGGGTAAAGGGAATCCCGTAATCCTGTTCCATGCGCCGGGCGAGATACATCATGGAGCCCGAACACTGCACAACGTTCAAGGCCGCCCCGTGCGAACGACGGATATCATCAACCCGCGCGTCTCCGGTAATCGTCGAAACAACAGAAATTCCCATCCGGCGGTAATACTCGGTAATCATCCAGGTCTCCCCGGCAATGTTAAAATCCCCCAGAATATTGATGCTGAACGGACTGATGCCGCGTGTATCTCCGGTGCCGACCAGTTTGGCCAGAACATCACAGGCCGCGCGGTAACCGTCTTTTTTGGTTCCTTTAAAACCTTCCGAATGAACCGCGAAGACCGGAATCCCGACGCGTTCGCCGACCCGTTTGCAGACCGCGTCCACATCGTCACCGATAATGCCGACGATGCAGGTTGTATACACAAAGGCCGCCCGGGGATGATATTCTTCAATCAGCTCCAGCAGCGCTGTTTCAAGTTTTTTCTCACCACCGTAGATCACATCCTTCTCTCGAAGATCGGTGGAAAAACTCATTCGGTGCAGATCCGGCCCCGACGATAAGGCCCCGCGAATATCCCAGGTATAGGCCGCGCATCCGATGGGTCCGTGGATCAGGTGAAGCGCGTCCACCACCGGATACAACACAACGCGGGATCCACAAAACACACACGCCCGCTGACTCACCGATCCGGCGACACTGTGCCGTTCGCAGGCCATCGGAGAGGCCCCGGAACCCTTGCACTGCACCTGATCTTTGCGTTGCGGCAAAACCCTTGTCATTCCGGCCCCCCCGGTTGAAAAACAATGAAACAGGATCTCTCTAAAGAACTCCTGGTTCTTTCCCGTTGATTATGACGACCTATAAAACCAGCTCCATCTCGACTTCACTGCATGTGGCGTCTTTATGATTCAAAAACGCGTCCAGAATCTTTTCCAGAATCCGGATCCCTCCCGTATATCCAACTGTCGGAAAATAACTATGGCCAACCCGATCCAGAATGGGAAATCCCATACGGACAAAGGGAATCCCTTCATCGCGGGCGATATACTTTCCATACGTGTTTCCGATAATCAGATCCGGTTTGTCATTCTTGATCCACTGATGCAGCAAAAACATATCCGCCTGCGCACCGTTTTTCACATTGATCGTCTCAAACAAATCTCCGGTCACCCGTTCAATGCCTTTGCGAAACTTTTTTCCCGGGGTTCCGCTGACGATATGCTGTGGAATCATATTCAGATCCATCAAAAATTCGGTTAAAGGAATCAATTGATCGGGATCTCCGAAAAGAGCGATTTTTTTTCCGTAAAAATACTGAGCCATATCAGTAATCACATCAACCAGCCGTCCGCGCTCTGCGACAAACGAATCCGGAATTTCGACACCGGCTGCCCGGCTCAGGGCCTGAATAAAACGATCCGTCGCAGACAACCCGATAGGAATATCCAGCATTTCAAACGGAACCTTGAAGGATATATCCAGCTGCCTGGCTCCGGCTTCCGATGCAAACGCGCCCAGCGCCAGGGTCATCACACTGTCACCGGTCAGCGCCATCTCCGCCTGGGTCACGCCTCCATCAGGATACATCTGAAACTTTCCGGTCTGCGGAGAATCCACCACGTCCGATGTGTCTGGAAACAGAATAATGGAAACACCCATTTCTTTGGCGATCCGTTTGATTTCCCTCATGTCTGAGGGCTCGACCCATCCGGGAATGATGTTCACCGTCCTGGTCTTTGTCCCGGCGGAAGCCGCCAACCCCCGAACGATCCCGGCGACCATGTTGGAAAACCCGGTCACATGCGAGCCGACATAACTGGGCGTATTGCAATAAATCACCTTTTTTCCATCGGGCACCTTGCCGTCTTCAATCGCCTTAGTGACAATCTGATGGACATCGTCCCCGATGGTTTCCGACAGACAGGTCGTGTGAACCGCAATAATATCCGGATCATAGGTAATAAAGATATTATTGATCGCCTGTAATAGATTCGCCTGGCCGCCGAAAACCGATGAGCCTTCAGTAAACGAACTTGTCCCGGCCATAATCGGATCTTTATAATGGCGCGTCAGGGCGCTACGGTGATAGGCGCAGCATCCCTGCGACCCGTGACTGTGCGGCAGGCACGCATGAACGCCCAGCGCGGCATACATGGCCCCGATCGGCTGACAGGTCTTTGCCGGACTGATAGTCAACGCCGTTCGTTCCGCAACTTCTTTGGGTGTATGACGTAAAAGCATCCTTTCCTCCTTATGTCATCAACTACTTCGACAATTAAATTTTTTCTTTGATCAGCGTCCGGATGATCCGTCAGGCTGAAACATATTCAGCGCGCAACGATGATTCCGCCGACGCGTTCAGCCACGGAGCCTTCAACTTTTTCCAGATTTTTGTGCTGGTCATCCGGTCGATTTCTTCATAAAAATTAATCGCGCCCCGAAATCCGGCATAGGGCCCGCCGTAATCATAACTGTGCAATTGTTTTAGCGGAATCCCGGTCTTCTGCACGACATATTTTTCTTTAATCCCGGCACAGAACACATCCGGTTTGTAATATTCAATCAGCTTCTCTGATTCCCAATGAGTAATGTCATCAACAATCAACGACTGATCGGCCATCTCGGGCATCATGCCGACATAGTCGCTGACCTCCAACCCTTTTTTGCGCAGCTCATTCATCTTTTCTTCAGAGGCCCGGGGCTTGTAACGCTTCGGATCTTTTTCCACTTTCAGTTCCTCGATATTGCGGGAATCCGCATCGACCTTAATCGTCGGCAGAACCTTGCGCCCTTCATAGTCGTCCCGGTGCGCGAATTCATAACCGGCCGAAACCACTTTCATTCCCAACTCTTTAAAGAGTTCCTGATAATGATGCGCTCGAGATCCTCCGACGAAGAGCATCGCCAGTTTGCCTTCAGTTCTGGCCCGGGCTTTCTTCTGAGCCTTCAGCACTGCCGGCATTTCTTTCTTGATCACCTCTTCGATCTTGTCCTGCAGATCCTTGTCTTCAAAATACTCTCCGACCTTGCGCAGAGTTTTGGCGGTCGCTTCAGCGCCGATCAGATTAATCTTAATCCAGGGAATCCCAAACTTTGTCTCCATCATCTCGGCCATATAATTGATGGAGCGGTGGCACATAACCAGATTCAAATCCGCCATATGCGACTGCTCAAAGGCCCCGATGGTGGAATTTCCGCTGAAGGTGCATACAATATTAATGCCGCAGGCCTTGAACAGACGGTCGATTTCAAACCCGTCGCCGCTGATGTTATATTCACCCAGAAGATTGATATTATATTTTCCTTTGGGTTTTTCATCGTTTAAACCGACGACATGCTTGAACAGCTGATTATTCGCGATATGATGACCGGCGGACTGACTGACGCCTTTGTAGCCTTCACAGCTAAAACCGAAGACATTACAGTCGCCGAGTTTTTCTTTCATTTCTTTAGCGACCGCATGAACATCATCACCGATCAAACCGACCGGACAGGTTGAAAAAACCCCGATGGCCTTGGGATGAAAGATATCATAGGCCTCCTGAATGGCCTGTCTGAGTTTCTTTTCCCCGCCGAAGACAATATTGTCGTCCTGCATATCCGTAGAAAAACAATACGTCATATAATTTTCGCCGTCGGGTCCCGGGTCGGTCTGATTGCGCCGGGTCAGCCAGGCGTAAAAACTGCATCCGATCGGTCCGTGCACCAGATTAATAATGTCGCGTGTCGGACCCAAAACAACGCCTTTGCAGCCCGCATAGGTGCATCCCCGCTGCGTGATAATACCCGGCACCGTCCGCACATTCGACTGAATTTCCTGATTCAGTTTTGAATCGTTGACCACCATACTCTTGTTGCGCTTGCGCGCGACCTTGGGCGGATACTGCTTTAAAATTTCTTCCTTAATTTTTGCCGGATCCGGCAAATCATTGGATGGTCTGATCATGATAAACCTCCTGACGAATCAAGAACGTTACCCCCGCTGGGGCCTTCTACAGTTTCTCCGGTTCTAACGCGTGTCGCCTGCAGAATCGGCAGCACAAAAATTTTCCCGTCACCGGCATTGCCCGTTTGATTGGTCTCGATAATCGCCTTGACAGTGCGTTCGACCCAATCATCGGACACTACAACGGTGATCAGCCGTTTCGGAACAAAACGCGGCCCCTGGCCCAATTGCTCAATAGCCTCCTGGTAACCCTCACCGGCTCCTTTTAAAATCCGGTAGTCGACCAACCCCTTACCGCGTCCGAGAACCCGTCCCGTCGCTGTAAATGATGTGATCCCCGCCTCATTCAAGGCGCGTTTCGTATCATTAATCTTATTCATTCTGATGACAGCCATAACTTCTTTCATCGTTTATCCTCCGGTTGCAAAGAGCGCCAAAGGCCTCAATCATTAACCTGTTATTCTTCTTTCAATCCTGAACTCACGGTGTAAACCTCGTCGACCGGGGACACAAAGATCTTTCCGTCACCGTAATTTCCCGCCTCACTGGTCTTGGCGGAATTCAGAATGCTGTCGATCACAAACTGTTTGTCCTGTTCGGAAATCACGGTCATCAATAATTCTTTGGGCAGTTCATCATAGGTCACTTCTCCTACCTTCAGCCCCCGCTGTTTACCGCGCCCGCAGACGGAAACCCTTGTTACCGCCGGGTATCCGGCTTCCAGCAGCGCCTTTAAGACCGCATCGGCCTTTTCCGGTCTGATAATTGCTCTCACAAGTATTTTTGCCATGTCCTTCTCCTTTTCACTCAGGATGTTGATCTTAATTCGCGATGCCGTATTTCACCAACAAGGCCTCCAGCTCCTCAATGGCCAGAGGTTTGGGAATCACAAACATTTCATTTGCGTCAATTTTTTTAGCCAGCGTTCGGTATTCGTCCGCCTGGGAATCTTGAGGATCATAATCGATCACAGTCTTTCGATTTAATTCGGCGCGCTGAACAACATTGTTGCGCGGAACAAAATGAATCATCTGCGTGCCCAGACGATCCGCCAGCGCCGTAATCAATTCCTGTTCATTATCGCAGTTACGGCTGTTGCAAATCAGACCTCCCAGGCGCACCCCGCCGGCATCCGCAAATTTTACAATTCCTTTACAAATATTATTAGCGGCATACATTGCCATCATCTCGCCGGAAACCACAATATAAATCTCCTGCGCCTTGCCTTCCCGAATCGGCATCGCAAACCCGCCGCAAACAACATCACCCAAAACATCATAAAAGGCATAATCCAGTTCCCAGGTATCCTCATAGGCACCCAGTTGTTCGAGAAGATTGATTGAGGTAATAATTCCGCGGCCCGCACAACCGACTCCCGGCTCGGGTCCGCCGGACTCAACGCACCGCGTTCCGCCGAAGCCTTCCTTGATGACATCCTCCAACTCGACATCCTCCCCCTCTTCTCGCAATGTATCCAATACGGTCTTTTGCGCCAGCCCTCCCAGCAGCAAACGCGTTGAGTCCGCTTTTGGGTCACAACCGACGACCATCACCTTTTTCCCGGCTTCCGCCAAACCGGCAACGGTGTTCTGCGTTGTGGTGGATTTGCCGATTCCGCCTTTACCATAAATTGCAATCTTTCTCATCTTGACTCCCCTTTTAAAACGTTGATGTTAACGGCCTTTATCCGGCCCCCCACATAGATCCTATTAACAAGAAGCGTGCCACCACAAAAATTTTTTCTGACAATCTTTGCAACACGTTTTATTTGAATATGTTATGAATATATTTTTCTCGTGAAAAATTTTTTTGGTTTTTTTCGTAAAAGACAGGCCGCTTCAAAAGCGACATTCCGGTAGGATTTTTACGCCGAAAAGACAGGTATCAACAAAAATGTAGGATGAAAGATTATTTAAAACGCCGGGGATCAATCTGATATTTTTTAATTCGCAAACCTAAAATGCGCTCGGTGATGCCCAGCATCTGGGCGGCCCTGGCCGCGTTGCCGCGGGAGGATTTCAACGCGTCGATGATAATATCGCGCTCGACATTATTTAAAATCAGGTTCAGCGTTCCCTGGATTCCGGTTCCGCTGGATTCAGCGGTTTGCAAACTCGGCGGAAGATGATAAGAGTGAATAACATCGTCGGTGCTCAGCAGCACTGCGCGTTCCATCGCATTCTCCAGTTCCCGGACATTGCCGGGCCAATGATAAGCCATAATCATATCGATAGCCGCCGTGGTAATCCGTTTGATACGAAACCCCATCTTGCGGCTGTATTTTTCCACGAAATGATCCGCTAACGGCATGATATCGGTCTTGCGCTCGCGCAGCGGCGGAATGCGCAGCGGAAAAACATTAAGACGGTAATAGAGATCCTGCCGGAAACCCCCTTGCTCGACCATGGTCTCAAGATTTTTGTTGGTCGCGGCAATCACCCGAACATCCACCTTGACACTTCGGCCAGCGCCAAGCCGCTCGATCTCTTTTTCCTGCAGAACCCGCAAAAGCTTCACCTGCGTCGACGGAGACAACTCGCCGATTTCATCTAAAAAAATCGTTCCTTCATGCGCCAATTCAAACCGTCCCTTTTGCGCAGCGAAGGCTCCTGTAAAGGCTCCTTTTTCATGCCCGAAGAGTTCACTTTCAATCAAATTCTCCGGAAGCGCGGCGCAATTCAGCTTGATAAACGGTTTATCCGCCCGGGGACTATTGTAATGAATCGCGGCGGCGACCAGCTCTTTACCGACCCCGCTTTCACCGGCGATAAAAACCGTGGTGTCGGTCCTGGAGACACGCTCCATCATATCAAAAACTTCCTGCATACTCTTGGAATGCGCGACCATATTGGCCGGCCGGAATTTATCTTTCAATTCATTCTGCAGACGCTCGTTTTCTTCTTGCAAAAGCCGTTCTTCATGAATCGATTGATGAATCTGGACCGAACGCGCAATCATGGAGGCGATAATCGACAAAATACGAACGTCCTCATCAAAGGCGCGGCCCTTTTGAAACTCTTTGTCAATGCTGAGGGCTCCGATGACTTCAGATCCAAATTTGACCGGCACACAAATAAACGAAATATTTTGATGATCCAGACGTTCCCGGGCCCGGGTACGATTAAGAAACTTCGGCTCATCAGTAATTCGGGGCACAATCATCGGCTCACCGCAGGCCACAACCTTGCCGGTCACGCCTTCCCCGAGCTGATATCGCCCCCGATGCAGTTCTTCGGAGGAGAGTCCGTAGGCCACTTCGATAAAGATTTCCCGGCTATGACGATTTAAGATCGTCAACGTCCCGCGCAACATCCCCCAACTCTGAGCCAAAACACGCAAAACCGGATCTACGACCTCGCGGACATCCGTGCTCTGATTCAACGTTCGACCGATAAGAAACAGCAGGTCAATCTCCTGCCGGCAGCGCTCGTGTTCTTGCAACGGCGTTGTCATCTCGCCCCCTAACATCCTCCTCAAATTCTCTTCAAGGAGAGCGTTTGTGCCCTCGCGGACAATAAAAAATCTCCCGGAAAAAATATTTCCGGGAGACCTCAATGTCTAAACCACCCGCACACATCAATGTGCACGGCTTTAAACAGTAGAAGTATATAGCCTGGGCCGATCCTTGTCAAGCCGGCAGACCGCCCCGGGGCGTCAAAACCTGTGACACACACATCAATCCGTTTCCAGCCTTCTTGAAAAAAGCACCGGCGCCCCGCGCGCAACAGGACACCGGCAATTCTTTGACGACACCTCTACGTTTACGGGGTTCCGGGATCAAAAATCAATCTGACTGCGGATCCCGCCCACGATGATCGTTTTATCACCATTAACCGCATCCCCACCGTAAGGATCCCAAATCACCTGCAGATCCGGGCTGACCGTCACATGATCATTAACCATATAACTGTAATACAGTTCCAGATGCCTTTCTGTATCCGCCTTTAACGCGCTATTGGAATTCTTATACTCATCTGAAGGAATTACCATGCCCAGCGCCAGACCGAGCACATCATTCTCACGATCCCACGTGCGGCCGGCCAGTTGGGCCCCGATACTGCAGGACTGTTCCAGCGACTCGCTCGCTCCGACGGCATACACATCAGGATTCTGCCATCCATAACGGGCAAACACGCCCAGATCATCCGTTAACTCCTGATCAAAGCTGATCCCGAATCCGTAGTTATCCTCTTTAACCTGCGATCCGTCATCCCATTTAATATGGTCCGCTTCACTGGCCCAGGCATAAAACCGATAATTTCCCGGACGATCCCAAAAATTCGCTTTGACATTGACCTGGCCCGCATAAAACAAATCTTCCAGGACATCGTCCCAATCTCCATCGCCGTCCATGGCAATCGACTCAATCTCAATCCTGTCATGCGGCGCCAGGGCCAAACGCACGCCCACGCCGTTATCTGCAAAGGCAACCGCAGGATTGTTGCGAAAAATCCGCCCCAGGAACTGCCCTGCTTCATCATTGGCATAATCGTTATTGTCGATCAAATACGTCGGGTCCAGTTTTCCGAACCGCAGTGTCGCAGATCCCATATACTGTTCATACCAGGCCTCCACAATACCGGGATTGGAATCTCCGCCGGTGGCATCGAAATTCACGTTGCTGAACACCTGCAATTCATCTTCCACCCCGGCCCCTTCACCGGCCTCAAACAAAACCAGCGCCGCACCGTAATCCTCAAATTCTTTGGTGAATTCCAGATCCACCGAATAGGACGCGTCACCGACATCCTCACTATTTTTCGAAAGACTGGCTCCGTTAGCCTTATCCGTAAATTGATACACCATGGTCGCACCCACAGACATATCTATCCCTGCAATCAACGACCCATTGGACGGCGCCTGGACATCGTCTATTTTTTGTCTAACACTATCCACCTGACGCTGAACCCGGCTTAATTGATTCTGCGTTGCGTTGTCCCGGGATTCATACCGGGCTAACCGTGCCTCCAGATGTGTGATCCGCTGCTCCATCGCGGTTATTTGTTCCAGCGGATCCTGTTGCGCACTCACCACAGATCCGGACACAAAACATATCGCCGTCATCATCCCCAGCCCTTTTCCAATCATCATGAACTTCATTGCTCCTCCTTGTCTTTACCATGATTATTCTGCTGACTGTGTTGCCGGATCCGCAAAAAAATCCAGACCCGTATTTTCAGGGTTCTGGATTCATGATCTCTGACCTCTTGCCGATTTCATCCAATATCTCTCTTACTCCAACGACACCTCCACACGTTTATTGCCAGCCTTCCAGTGGCGCATTAACTCTTCATACCGGATCAGACGCACTTGTTTGCACCGAGGACATTTAAATTCATACCCTTGCGCTGTCCTGATCAAATACAGCTTGCCGCAAGAACAGCGGATTTGATTCTTTGAATATTTATTGTTCTCTGGCATCTTCAATGTTTTCATCTCATCTTTAAAGTTAGTCTTGTCTAACTTGAAAAATAAAAAAATATCATCTCTTTATCCGCCAAATCCCAACAGTACTCCTCCCTGATAGACAAGAAACGATACGCTCCACGCCAAAACCGTGGTCCAAAAAATTAAAAATACGGTCCATTTCCGGCTGGAACCGGACTCGCGGTAAAAAACCGCCATGGCCACAAAACAGGGCATGTAAATCAGACAAAACATCAAAAATGCCATGGCCTTAAGCGGACTCCAGGCCGGATCATGCAGCAGCGCCTGCTTAAGCGGCACCGCCTCTTCCGGATCAACCTCGCCCAGACTATACATGGTTCCAAAGGTGCTGACCACCACTTCTTTAGCGGCCACGCCGGCCATTAAAGCAACCCCGCCGCGCCAATCCATCCCCAGCGGCCTGACGGCCGGCTCAATGATTTTTCCCAGACGGCCGGCAAAACTCTGCTCCATACGAAACGCCGCGGCCTGCTCCTGCGGTATATCGGAAGAAACTGTCGTTCGGGGAAAGGAAAAACCAACCCAGATAAGAATCGAAATCATCAGAATCACACTGCCGGCCTTTTTTAAATACAGCCAGCCGCGCTCCCACATTTTTAATAACAGACCCTGAATGGTCGGAATGCGATAGGGCGGCAGCTCCATGACAAAATGCGCGGTTTCTCCTTTAAACACCCAGGTCTTAAGCACCCAGGCCGCGCTGAAAGCGATCACAATACTTAACCCATACATCAGAAACATCAGATTGGCACCGTCCTTAGCAGGAAAAAACGCGCCAATAAAAAGCGCAAAAATCGGCAGCTTGGCCCCGCAGATCATAAACGGCGTGACCATCATGGTAATCAAACGGTCTTTCCTGCTGTCCAGCGTGCGGGTCGCCATGATCCCCGGCACCGCGCAGCCGTTGGTCGAAATCATCATCGGCAAAAATGATTTACCGTGCAGTCCGAACTTGTGCATGATCCGGTCCATCACAAAGGCGGCCCGGGCCATATAACCGGAATCTTCAAAAAACGCGATCGCAAAAAACATAAACAAGACCAGCGGAAAAAATCCCAGCACTCCGCCGACCCCGCCGATCACCCCGTCGACCAGAAACGACTGCAGCAATCCGTCCGGAATGACCGCGCTCACACCGTTGGCCAATTTTTCAAACAGCATTTCAAACCAGCCGACCAACGGCTCCGAAAAGGTAAAGGTGAATTTGAAAATTCCATACATCACCAGGGCAAAAATCGGCAGACCAAAAAAGCGATTCAGGATTACCTTATCGATCTTTTCCGAAAGGTCGTGCCGCTGCTGCGGTGTCTGCGTGACCACCTGTTTAAAGACCCCGCTGATAAATCCGTAACGCCGGTCCGCGATCATCACCTCGGGATCATCATCAAAATGCTGCTGCAGATGATCCCGGCTCTTTTCGACTTGTTCCAGAATCTGCCGACTGTTGTCCAGTCGCTCAACCGCCTCAAGGGCCGTCGGATCATGCTCCAACAATTTAATGGTCAGCCAATTGAGAGGAAAATCTTTAAGCGATCGGGTCTCCTCCAGCATCTTCTGCAATTGCAGGCACTCCGCCGTGATTTCTTCCCCGTAATCAACGCCGATTTTTTCCGTGTCGATCCGCCCCTCACATAAATCCGCAATCGCGGCCACCAGATCCGCAACTCCCTCCTGGCGACTGGCCGTCATTGGAATCACCGGCTTTCCCAACAGCCTTGCCAATTCTTCATAATCAATCCGCTGACCGCGGACAGCCACCATATCGCTCATGTTCATGGCCAAAATTACCGGCACATCCAACTCGGCTAATTGCGTATAGAGATACAGATTGCGCTCCAGATTCGAAGCATCCACAACATGCACCACGGCATCCGGTTTTTCATGAATAATAAAATCCCGCGCCACCACCTCATCTTCCGAATACGCGGACAGGCTATAGGTCCCCGGCAAGTCCACCACGTGAATCACGCGTCCGTCACGAACCATGCGGCCTTCTTTTTTCTCAACCGTCACTCCAGGATAATTCCCGACATGCTGACGTGACCCGGTCAACGCGTTAAAGATCGTGGTCTTCCCGCAATTGGGATTTCCCGCCAAGGCAATGGTTATCTGTCTCTCTTGAGGCATTCTCAACCCTCCCTCACCGCGATTTTTTCCGCCAGCTTGTGCCCGATCGCCAGCCGGCTTCCTTTGACCAGAATAATCACCTGACCGTGCCCCGTATTCTGAATCACCTTCATCTTTTCTCCGGAAATCAATCCCATATCCGTTATCTTTCGCATCATTCCTTGTCCGCCGGCGGCCGAAATAAAAACAACCTCACACCCTTGCTGTACTTGAGCCAGACGCATCATCAGGACGCCTCCTCTATATCAATCTCTTTGGCCTCGTCCTTGCGCAACGTCAACTGATAACCTTTAATCCGGATGTCCATCGGATCGCCCAATGGTGCGACCTTGAGAATTTCGAACGGGCTTCCCGGAAGAATTCCCATATCCAGCAACCGGCGGCGCAGCGTGCCGGACCCCCGAACCTTGCGAACCACACCCCGGTCTCCGGGTTTCAGCGTGCTTAAAAGCGTTATCTGACTCATCGGCTCCTCACGTTGATTGGATCGACATTCACAAGAGCACTGCCCCTTATCCAAATATGATTCAAAATTTTTTAAAAATTTCGGCTTCTCGCCGTCAAACGCCTCTTCCAGAAATTTAAAAAATTTGGTCAGCCGCTGAAAGGTTTGATTACTGATCGCATGTTCGATACAACAGGCCTCTGTCTGAGCCACTGACGGATCAAGCATTAAAAACTCGGTCAAGAAACGAAACAAGATATCATGCTTTTCCTGAACCTCTTTCGCGATTACCCGCCCTGCTTCGGTCAATGAGACATACCCGTATTTCTGATGCGCGACCAAGCCCTTGTCCGATAAAAACTTAATCGCAGAATTGACGCTGGAACTCTTGACATTCAGATTAGCGGCAATTTCTCCCACCCGGGCAACACCGGCGTCTCGCTGAAGAGCATAAATCGTCTCCAGATAATCTTCCATATTGGACGTCAATTGTAATATTTTTTGGGATGTCATTTTTAGGTCTCTCACAAATTTTTAGACCAGTCTAACATTAAAACCTAAAAAAACAAGATTTTTTTTCGTTTCAAGGATTCTAAGTCTGAAAAATCATGCCATCCCGCTGAAATAAAAGAACTTTTGTTTCAATCTTACCGGGACCCTAAACACGACCGTCATAAATAAACCGAATAAAAACCCTCACAACAGTCGGTCGTTTAATACCTTCACAATTTGCCCATTTAAATTTTCCGCTGACTCAGCCCGTGCAGAGTCAAAAACACCCCGAATCCGCGCCACACTGTTTCTGCTCAACAAAATCAATATTGAAAATTTACCTGAGTAAAAAACCAATCCGCATCATCTGCTACGCCGGTGCTGCGCACATATGTTCCGGAAAAAAATGCGCATACCCTGCCTGAATTTTCCAGTTTCGATTGATCCGATAATTTAGCGACAGTGCTGCCTCCTGCCCGGCGTTTTATAATGACCATAGATGCCCAATAATTGAGCATCCCCGGAGGATTCATTCCAATTATGGTCGTCAAAATTTACCACGCGGCCATAAAAAAATCCGTCCATTCCGGCCCATTGATATACCGCATTACAACAGCATCAAATGAACGGATTTTGTTGCTCCAGCTCGGAGCGGCGATTAATCGATTCTTGCCGTATTTCATCCGCTGTCGCCCCAGCTTAAAACCCAGACCGGATCCGGCGATCGAATCAATTTCTACATAAGCCTGATTCAAATCCAGCTCATCTTGTTGGGCCGCCGGCGCGCTTACGCGATGGGCCCATGCCCGGGCATCCAGCCCTTCAATAAAAAACTGACCCAGTCTCTGCTGTCCGTCGGTCAATCCGGCACCGATCCCCAGACAGCTTCGCCAATACAACAGATCGCCGTTATCTCTGGCCCCCTCATTCAAATCAAAATCGCTTTTGTGTTCATACCGCGCCCGTTCCTGAAACGAAAACTCCGGCTCCCACGCAAGCGACGGCGCCTGTGCCGGCCACAACGCAACCTATAAGAAAAAGATCATCTGTCCGACTAAAAACCTCCATACGCGGCACCTCCGAAACCGACACATCAATAAAAAAAACCGTTCCCGAAAATTGCTTTTCGAAAACGGGCATCTCCGCCCCTCATCTGTTGACATCACTGCAACTGCTTCCTGAATCCCGAAACACTATGACCGTCAATGGTCTTTCTTAAGAAAGATTACTCCTTTCATCGCCCTTTTGTCAAGGGAAATGATCTCTGTTCTGATTGATTCCCGTCGAACAAGGGCTTCTCTTGCGTGAGAAGCCCTTGTATTAATATCTTCGTATATGCATCAAGTTCCGGCAACATTGCAATCGAAAGATTATTATCCAGTAAATCGGCACTCTCATTCCAAACATCATTCATCATGGCCGCATCATAAGTAAAATATGTGCGCCGATATCCGATCGCACTTGCCATGCCCCGATACCCCAGGGCATCGCTGTAAACCGGCGCCGTATTCCAGGTCAGGGTCGATTCATCCCAGGTATCATCCGCAACATAGCAGGAATAAACTTTCGGCGAATAATAACTGCCGGAGTCAACCTGCCCCCCAGGCCGAGAACCGCCATCATTAATCATTCCCAAAAATTCCCCGGATTATCATCTGCGTGGCCTGACTGGTTTTCTCCCGGGTCGAACCGCTCGTTTCTCTGGATAAAACACTCAACCGTTCTTTTGCCGCGAAGATCATATCCTGATTTCCCTTTTTAGTGCGGAGAAATTTTTTGTAATAAAATTTTGCGTCCGGTTTATTCCCCAAACGGTCGGATGTCGCGGCTAAATAATACAACGTCAAATAAGACTGACGATCCCGTTTGTGTGATTTGACCAGCGTTGTCAACGCGTCATTTAAACGGCCTTTCTGATAATAACAAGCTCCGAGCAGCTCCAGGTTGTTCTTCCCTTTATCCTGCGAAAAAGAAACCGCCTTTTCCAAATACGGAACCGCTGAATCACAATCTTTCTTTTCCCAATAGGAACTTCCTAAAACACAATATGCGATATAATCTTTCTCGATATTCAGCGTCTTCTTCGCCCAATCGATCGCTTCATCCAGCCGACTTGCTTTCCAATACGAAAAAGCCAGCATGCTGGAATAAATCGTCCGATTCGGATCGCACATCGCGGCCTTCTTTAACGGCGTGATCGCCTGGGCATACTGATCTTTTTGAATGAAAGGATCCGCCTCGTTCGCATATTTTTCTGCAGCGGCGGGACATCTGTCCACACTCTCAGATACGGCCATTTTCACAACGGGAATTTTCTTTCTCTCAGGAAGATCCACATGACTCAACTGAATAATATCACTGCCAGAGCTCAGACCCTCGAATACGATCTTAATTCCCTGATCCTTATACGTCTCAACCCGGCGGCCCATCATTTCATCCATCTGATCCGGCGGGCCCTGCAGACCAAACCATTCTTTGACCTTATCGACAGCGTAAGGTTGATTGAATAACAGATTGATACTTTTCACCATTCCATCGTCATAAAAATCCACGGACAACCTCTGAAGGTCATGGCCCTCCGGAGAATAAACGCTTTTCTCCGATCCGATCTTGTCGACAGGCGAACCGAACACCCTCTCCGCGTCTTTCTTAGTGGAACTTCCAGGCGTCAGGCCAGCGTATTCTCCTGCCGTCGCCATTATCGGAACCAACAATAAACATGTCATCAAAGAAATAGCGCACTGATATTTTTTCACGTGTCTTTCCTTTCTGAAATATCGTCATTAAAATACGACGCTGATTCTAATTCTTCCCGGGCCAAACAGCCATCCAGCACCAGTGATCCCGGCACTTAAAATAATATTCTGTACAGTCCTTTTTCTGTTTGATCTCGGCAATACTATCCGTCCGTGTTTCCTTGCAGTTAATGTAACGACCTCCATCTTTCTCGCATTGATAACTTGTAATAGTCGAACCGCTAAAAACTTCATAAGAATCACTCTTTCGCCGGGGTTGACATATATAGTTTCCTTTGCATCGATACCGAATCTGCCCTCCGCCCAGATATTGTTCATAGAACGTGACATAATTGTCGACCTTAACAGATGAATCAAGACACGGATGAGGCTTTGACTCCGATGAAGACTTTTTATCAACAGCACTTCTCCGACCGGGACCGGTGTTATGATTTATCTTTCCGGATTCTTCAGGCTTAAATTCTTTTTTTCTGCTCCTGGATTCTGCGGACGCGGCATCACTGCCATCCATGAATTGTTCAAATCGCTCACTGGTCACATATCCTACCCCGTCGACCGAATAGACATATCCTTTCTCAATCAAAAGCTCAATCGCCTGAAACCCGTCAACAATATGATCACTGCCGCGCATCCGGATGATTACCACAACCGCGCTGACATCTTTGACTTTTTCATAACGCTTATTTCCTTGCGCAACATCAGTCGTCTCTAACGAAATCGCCTGAATCGTGTAATCATCTTTTGCCGCGTCGAATTCTCTGATGTAATCGTCGATCATTTCCTCATCACTCTTTTTAACGAACGCAGGAAGATCTCCTTCTTCGTCATTATCTCCATCGTCAGACTCGTCGCTTTTTTTGACAAATGCCGGAACCTCATCATCGCCGTCTTTATCCTTGCTCTTCTTTACAAAGCCCGGCGTGTCGTCATCATCTTTTGTCTGGTCGGCGTCCCTATCACCATATTCCAAATCCTTCTTCGCGCCATCATCCACTTTTTTCTTGATCGCCATAACCTTTTCCAATGTGGAAAACTGACCTCTCGCCGCCTGTACTTTTTGAATCATCTGTGTAAGAATCGCGCCGGCCTCGCCTTTTTTATAATTAAAATCTGTTGTGTCCAACAATCTCCCTGATGTTTTCAACAGGTCAGCTAAAAACCGATCGATATTGGCCTGCAATCTTTTCAATCCTGTCTTTGCCTCAGAAAAAGAAATGCTGGCCTCGTTGAATAACGCTGTGAGGCGATCTTGACCGTCCTCTTCCCATTCACGCAGCACCCCGAAAAAATCCGACACCTGCGAATAAAAATCCGCCAGGCTTCCTTCGATCTCCTCCTTAACCTCAAGGATCCTCTCAAACCTGGAATTCACCTCATCAATGATCTGCTGTTCTGAGCGAAGATCAAAATTGCTTTTCAGCCTGTCCCATATGCCGGGATTTCCTCCCTGATCATTGATCTTCTCTAATGTCTTTTTATATTGCGCGTACCGCGGATCATTCTGAAGTTTATCCTCGATCATCTGCGCGGTGTTTTTGCCGAACTTCTCACGGATCTTCTTTATTTCAGCAGGTGTCAGTTTTCCTTCATCCATTTTTTGCACAAGATCTTCCAATTCCTGCCTTAAAATATTTCCGCGGATCTCTCCCTCGAGTTTTCCTTTTTTCAATAAGAACTGCTGTTCGATCGCTTTCTGCAGCATATACTTCTTTATTTCAGAATGATCGTTTGTGCCTTTCCCTATATAGGCACCGGAATACTGATAGTAATCTTCCCACTCCTTATCAATGAAAGATCTGATCTCATCGGGGCTCATCAAAACAAATTTCTTAATCTTGTCATTTTCGTTGAGAAACATCTTATTGATCGCTTCGTCCCCTTTATATCCTTTCAACATGCTCTGCACACCTTCTTCGGTCCATTCCCATGTCCCATCGACCACATACACCGCCACTGCCGCGGCAATCGCACCCGAAGCGAACCCAGCCGCCATTCCGGCGGCCCCGCCGATCGTCTGCCCCGCTGCCGCACCCACAGCCGCGCCGACACTTGTTCCGACCGACGTCCCCACGGTTACCCCGGCCAGGTCAGCGGTCAACAGCGTAACCAAACTCTTAGACACCTGTTTAACGCGCTCACCCTCCCGCGCGCGCAGATATGTGTCGGTTAACATATATGCGTCATCCAAAAGCGCCATGCCTTTTAAAAGTGTACTGAAACGACTGCTTTTGAGCGAACGCCTAACATCATCTTTCACCTCGTTCTTGATCGGACGCCCGATATCATCATCCATCATCCACGCTGCCCGCTGTCGGTTACGAAAAGCCATGCGCTCCATTTCATCCTCGGCGCTTTTCACAAAATCATCCAGACTTTGATCCCCCAACACTTTTCTCAATTCAACCGCCCGTGCCTCGGGATCTTTAATCGTCCGCAAGGTTTTTTTAACTTCAGCAGCCTTCTGAAGCATGGGATGATTTTTTCCAGTCAATGCAGCCTCATCCCCGGCCATACGCTCGAGCATCTTGGCTGCCCATTCAGCATGTTTATCACCGGAAAGCCCTTTTTCACTGACCTGCTCAAGATATTTATGGAAATAGTCCTGATCCGCCTTGGACAATCGCTGTAAATGAGTATACCGGGCATCTGCCAGGTTTTCGATCACGGATTCCGCGGGCTGGTTCGGGACAACAGCTTTGACCCGGCCCTTGGCGTCATAGTGAATAATATCCGCCAGACCTTTTTTCTTGTTGATCAGATACCCGACCTCGAGCGCGGCTTGGCCTTCCCGGCCCGCGTAAGATTCCAGCACCACGCTGGGAAATTTCTCTCGAAACTCAGGGCTATAATGTCCCTCGACGTGCCGGGGAAAGGCCGTTACCTCTCCGTTGGTGATCACCCGATTGGCCGCCTGAAAATCCGCCTTGGATGTGCCCAATTTCCTGCCTAACGCCCGTTCAGCATAACGCATATTAGTCCGCTCAGCTACATATTCAGTCGCGCCAACCTTTCCAAAAAATGTTTCATCAATATCCGCGACCGCGGCTTTCTCGACAAATTCCTGCGGATGAGCCTTCACGTCAATACTTAAAGGCTCTTTCCAGCTGCCTGTCGGAACCCTGGCTTCGATCGGACTTAGATACTTCGCATCAATCGCATCATTGATCGCGCCCATACCCGCCTCGTCCCACGCCTTAAAACGATTCTGGCATATTTTGACCAACACCTCCATCTCCCTGGAATCGGGTTTGTACTCCTGGGCGTATTTGACGAGACTATGTTTGGCATCAACCCAATGTGCCAGAAGCCGATCGGCGCGAGCCTGATTATATCCGTTGGAAAGAAGCTCCCGGACCATTTGATCCGCATTTTGCGCGAAAGAACAAACCGGCAGGAACACACAGGCCATGAATGAAAGAACCGCAGTGCGTCGGCATCGATTGAATATGTTCATAAATTCTCCCTTGTGCCGTGTTTGAGCGGTCGGCATTCCAGTTTTAATGAGAATTTTTATCATAACATAGAATCCGGCAATTCAAAACCGCCGGTTATTCCGTCTGATACGGTCAACGTCTCCGACACATGCCGAACCCGCCGGGCGCGTCAGTGCAGGACATCATCCAAACAAATGGTTTTGGGCCGATAGCCTCAAATTCCACCACCAATTCCACCACCAAAAAGACGAAATTTCCGGTTTGGACGCAATCACACCTTGATTGGACTAAGCATGACTTGGGGTAAATATGATGATTTGTCGACGAGAACTTCTGAAGGGGTGTAAATAATGACGGGGACTCTTTCGAGTCCCCTTTATACTGGTAGCCCCAACCGGATTCGAACCGGTGTTTGATGGCTGAGAACCATCCGTCCTGACCTGGCTAGACGATGGGGCCGATAATATTTGCTTTAACTCAACTGATCTGTGCGCCTTTCGGCGTTTATTTTAATTTCCCATCCAGATTGAACCGGTGTTGCGCTCCCGCTGGTCGCGGAATGAGTTCTTCCATGATACATCTACAAAAGAACTCATTGGATGGCTGAGCAATGAAGACTTCCTCTTCTCTTAAGGCTTCATTCCGCCGTGAGCTCTGCTCACTGCGACCATCCGTCCTGACCTAGCTAGACGATGGGGCCGATAATATTTTCTTCAAATCGGCTTAATTATGCACCTTTTAGCTTTTCAATAATACCATATTTCATTTTTTGGTCAAACAAAAAAAATTCCCTTCATTTTGTGATAATATACAAGATCGGCCAAAATTTTTATGTTATAGTGATGTCTCATTATGCGAATACAAGGGAGTTCTCCGCGTGGATTTCAATATCTGTGCCGGTTTCAGCCAGCATGATAACGTGGTCACCGCCGCCAAAGAGGCCTGCGACCAGGCCTGGGCTCAGGCGGATTCCAACCGCACAACGGTTGGGATGATTCTGACTACACCGCCATACGATCCTCAAAAAGTTGCCGAGACGATTCACTCTGCTCTGCCCCAGGTCCGAATCTTCGGAGGAACCACTGCTGGAATTATTTTCAACCGCAATGTCCATCGCTACGGCGTAGCTGTTATTCTGCTCCAGTCGAATACAACCAAGATGCAGCCGCTTCACGCCATGCATTTAAACCTCAAAGATCTGCAAGAGGCCGGTGAAGCCTTGATCAGTGACGATGGACAGGACTTCGGCCAAAAAGACCGAAAATTCCTCTTGTTCTTATTTGATGGTCTTCTGGAAAATATGTCGTCATTCTGCCGTGGAATCCGCGCCGACCTGGGAGAATTTTTTCCCATTTTCGCTGCCGGATGCAGTGATGCACTGAATTTTTCCCAGACAACGCAATATCATAACCGGCAAACCTCCTCCCACAGTGCCTGCGGACTGCTTATCGGCGGAGAACTTTCATCGTATTATGCCAAACGTCACGGATGGAAACCTCTGGGCAAGCCACGACTGGTCAAAAAAACACGCGGCAATATTATCGAACAAATCGCCGATGCACCGGCCATGAAAATTTATGAAGAATTCTTTCAGGACAATCTCGGCGCCTTAAAAAATGATGTCTTCGGATGCCTGACCAGCCGTTACCCGCTGGGAATTCGTCAGAGCGCCGGCCAGGAATACCGCATCCATAATGTGATGGATATTCTGGAAGACGGAAGCCTTGTGTGCCAGGATGCGGTGGCCGAAGGATCGGAAATCCACATCATGATCGGCAACAAAGCATCCTGCCTTCAGTCCGCCTCCGAGGCTGTGGATGATCTGAAAAAATTTTTGGAAGACACACCCGTACGCGCGCTTTTCATTCTGGAATCTGCGGCCCGCTGGCAGATCCTGAAACATTCCTGGAATGAAGAGATCAACATCATCACCAAAGCCTTTGACGAAAGCGTTCCGGTGATCGGCCTGTTGACCTACGGAGAAATTTTTGCGCCGGGAAATTGGCGGTATCCCGGACAGGCTCATTTGGAAAACGGCAATATTGTTTTGCTGGCAATCGTATAATACAATAATTCGACTCAAGACTGTTGAGCCGCAGATTGATAAAACTCCAATCTCCGGAGAAACCCGCAACATTGACGAAAGATTCTTATGACTGCTTATATAATTGCCGGCACAATCGTTCTGATGTCCGGTCTGATGATCTGGAAATACATCAAAGAACTTGCCGCCATGCGCGCGTCGTTTCTAACCCTGAGCCAGTCCTTTGAGGAGCTGGATGAACAAGCCAAGCTCATCGTCAGAACCGATCTGGAACTGCACAAAACCCAGGAAGAATTGGACAAGCGTCTCTGCGGGCTGGACGCGCTGCAGAAATTGTCCCGGGCTATCAACACGACCCTGGACGAAAATGAAATTTTTAACCGTCTTTCGTTTGACCTTTTAAACCAAATCGGTTTCGAGAAATACATGTTTCTTATTCTGGATTCCCAAAAACAATTTCAAAGCAAACGGCTCTTCAGTTTTTCCGAGGAAGAAACAGACCGCCTTTCGGCGTTTTTAAAAAATCACCCTGCTCTGCAGGACAAGCTCAATGCCGGTGAATTTCTTTCCTCTTTACATATCACCGCCGAAGAAAAGGCCTCCTTGTCCGAGAGCCTTCGAACCGATGTCTTTGTTCTGGTGCCCATTCTTGTCCAGAATACTTTGCTGGGACTTATCGCCGCCGGGCATATTTCGTCGGCCTATCCTCTGACGGACGGCGATACGGAAATGATCTCGCTTTTGGCCGATCAGCTCGGTCAGGCTATCGAAAATGCCCATTTGTTTGAAGAGGTTTATAAATCCAGCCATGATCTGGAAATCAAAGTGCGCGAGCGCACCCGCCAGCTGACCGAGGCGCTGGAACGGGTTCAAAGAATCAACAAGACAAAATCCGAATTTATCTCGGCAGTGTCTCATGAACTGCGAACCCCGCTCACCTCTATCAAAGGATACGCCGCGATTCTGCTGGCAGGAAAAATCGGGGAAATCCCCGAAGCCGTCAAAGAGCGTCTGAGTAAAATCAATAAACATTCGGACAATCTGGTCTCTCTGATCAATAACCTGCTGGATATTTCCCGTATTGAATCCGGCAAGGCCAACCTGAAGTTCAAGACGCAGCCGCTGACGCCGGTCATTGAAACCATCGAAGATCTTCTGATGCCGCAATTGAAAGAAAAAGAGATCTCCCTGCAAAAAAACATCCCTCCGGACCTTCCGGATATCGCCATGGATGCCAGCCATATTGAACGCGTCTTCACTAATCTGATCGGCAACGCGATTAAGTTTACTCCGTTCAACGGAACGATTACTATCAACGCGCTCAAACAAGCCGACACGCTCCGCATCTCGGTCGCCGATACGGGCATCGGGATCAAACCCGCGGACCTTGAAAAACTGTTTGATGAATTTTATCGTGTCGAAAATGAAATCAACGAAAATGTCAAAGGCTCCGGACTCGGGCTATCTCTGGTCAAAAAGATCATTGCCGCACACAACGGGACCATCCATGTCCGAAGCACCCCGGGTGAAGGAACAGAGTTTTCATTCATCCTGCCGTTGCGCCATGACGCCTCGGCATCGCAACCTGATAACCCGCAACAAGGTTTTCTGCCATGATAAAAAATGAAGTGATTTTAACCATTGATGACGATTCTGATATTCTCGACGTGCTGAATCTGACCCTTTCCGAACACTATGAGGTCATTGCCGCGCAGAACGGAGCCGAAGGTCTGGAAATCCTCAAAACCAAAACACCGGATCTGATTATTTGTGACTATATGATGCCGGTCATGAACGGGCCGGAATTCTGCCGCCAGGCCAAAAAAGATGTCCTGCTTCGCCATATTCCGATTATCATGCTGACCGGCAAGGGCGAGGTTAAAGATATGGTCAAGGGCATTGAATCCGGCGCGGACGACTATCTGGTCAAACCCTTTGAGCCCGACGCTCTCCTGGCCCGCATCCGGATGGTAGCCCGGCGCACCGTCCAGAGCCTGGACGCCAATCCCCTGACACATCTGCCCGGCAACACATCCATCATGGAAAAATTTCAGGAGTTTATTACCGCCGACAAACTTTATGCCATCGCTTACGCAGACCTGGATAAATTTAAAATCTATAATGATATTTACGGCTTTGAGAAAGGCGACGAGGTCATCCGGGAAACCGCCCGACTCCTGCTGGAAATCACCCGTCAGATGGCCGGCACCGATGCGTTTGTCGGGCATATCGGAGGTGATGATTTTGTGTTCATCACAGAAAACAGTCTTATGGACCAGGTCTGCAAAATCATTATTGAACGCTTCGATCAAATGAGCCCGTTATTTTACAATGAGGCCGATCGTGCGGCAGGATATATTATTGGAGAAGACCGGCAGGGCCACACGACCAAAGCAGGATTCATTTCGATTTCCATCGGAATCATCAGCAATGAAAATCACAACATCACCCATGTGGCTCAAATTGCGGAAATCGGTGCGGAACTAAAAAAATACGCCAAGACATTTCAACGAAGTAATTTTGTGAGAAATAAACGAAAGACCTGATTACGGATAACTGCGGCTGCCGGAATGTTCATCCACATCGGTACGGGCGGCAACGGAAGAATCCGTGCCCATAATCCCGCGAATCGCTTCATTCAGCATCCCTTCCGCCAAATTACGGGACTTGATCAGGAACCCCCGATCTTCATCAAATCCAACCAAAACGACAATGGTCACCGTCGTTGCCAAAATCATATATTCTATGGCGCTCTGTCCTGTTCGTCTTTTACGGACTTTACTCATATGCCCCTCCTACGCCTATAATATACCAGACCTTATCAGATCCCGCCACTTTTGAGACGCTTCACACAGGCACGCGGGTCCGGATCTCCAAAAAAATAACTGGCGGTCGCCAAAATATTCGCACCGGCGTCAATCGCCTGCGCTCCGGTCCGGTCATTAATCCCGCCGTCAATCGCAATATCCCCCTCAAAACGGTGGCGCACATAACGCACCCGATCCAAAGACTCCGGAATAAACGATTGATGGGAAAATCCCGGATGAACCGACATAATCAGCACGCCATCCAGAATAGACAACACCGGCTCAATCAGATGAATCTCTGTGCCGGGGCTCACCGTCAGCAATGCCTTCATGCCCAGCGACTGAATCCGTTTAATCGCCCCGGCCGCGCGCGCGGCATTGAAGGACTCCAGGGCTTTGGGAAACCGGCCGAATCCGCTGCATTCCGCTTTAAGGGTGCCGAAACATTCCGCATGAATGGAAACACTATCGGCTCCGGCCTCAGCCAGATCATCAAAGAGCGTTTCGGGATGTTCGACCATCAAATGGGCATCCATCGCCAATGTGGTCAACGGTCTTAACGCCTTAATGATCATCGGCCCCATGGTCAACGGTTTGACAAAATGCCCGTCCATAATATCGACGTGAACCATCTCAGCGCCGGACGCTTCAATTGTTTTGATCTCCTGAGACAAGGACGCGAAATTCGCACAGAGAATGCTGATACTGACTTGAATTTTATTTTTCATAATCTTATAAAGTCACAAGGACACAAAGACACAAGACACAAGAAAAATTAAAATCATTAAACCAAAAAATTTTTCATGAAAAACAAACCCCTGCGGTCTCTGGTGAAAAACTACTGTCTTAAGGAATAAAAATAAGGAAATTCTTTAAACGCGCTTCCCTTTCCGGCAAAAAAAATTTACAACCAGTTTTTATTTTAAGGCCGTTGACGATCCTTTTCTCTTTTTTTGTGTCTTTGTGCCCTTGTGTCTTAAATAGTGCGCGGGAGAGGACTTGAACCTCCACGGGATTGCTCCCACTACCCCCTCAAAGTAGCGTGTCTACCAATTTCACCACCCGCGCGCTGTATCAAACCTGCCGGCAAATCCGACATTCTTTTCAAACTAACCTTTGCGCCCGGCGGAACCGTCTCC
>JGI997J19993_1000045_pt1 | contig 63092 bp, 56 predicted proteins | sample Etolagbewater25m_FD_19993 | JGI IMG/M metagenome (IMG submission 19993)
AACAGCACACACGAAAGAACAACACACAAAGTGATTAGAACTTCACGACAGCATCAGCCTGGAGCATGTGACCACGCCAGTCGCTGTCAGTACCTGCAGGAGCGTCAGAATAGCCGGTGTTGAAGTAGGTCATGCCGAGCTGCATGTTCTGGATGAGCTGATACTTGGCACCGACCTTGAAACCTTCAACATTGGTCAGGAAATCCCCAACAACTTCCTGAGCGGTAAGATCACCGCGGTCGCTGTCGGTCAGATAGGGGTTGACTGAGCTCTCGCCGAGATTGAAGTACTCGACAGAAGCCTCCATCTGCCCGGGCTTCTTGGCTTTGCCAAGCTTCAGACCCACAAGGTAGGCGGTGTTGGCATCGTCGTCAAGGTAGGTATGCTCGTCGGTATCGGCGAAGTTCTGGGCAAACTGGCCATAGAGCTTCCAGGGAAGCGAGGAGACCTTGCCGCTCACATTGCCGAAGAGCTCNACGATATCGTAGTCCATCTCTTCGGAGTAATCTGCAATCTTACCATGCCCGAGGTNGACATAGTTGTAGTAGCTGGTGCCGATCTGGTAGCCGAGATCGCTGACAGTTCCCTTGTAGGAGAGCTGGGCAGCAAGGAGATAAGGGGCAGTACCCTCATACTCANCCNCATAATCAGCTTCGTCAANAAGGTAATANCCGGCAATTGCGCAAAGACCACTNTTCTCCTTACCCTTGGCATCCTTGCCATACTGCACGGTGATACCCTCAAGCGTCACATCGCCGTCCCATACGAGGTCATCAATCACGGTAAGGGTCGACTTGGCCTCACGCTTACCGAGGATGAAGTTGACATCGCCGTCAAGAAACATCGGATGGTAATCAATGTATGCCTGATTCAGCATGATGCCATCGGCAGCGAAGTTGTCTCCAAGAGTTTCGTTACGCGAAACAGGATCAGTCCCACCGCTGGAGAGCTGCAGACCGGCAGAGAGTTCCTCATTGATCCACGGGCTCACGCCGAAACGGACGCGGATACGGTGACGGTCTTTGCTATGGTCATCAACATCGTCCTGATCAGCTTTCAGCTGTGACTGGTAACGGTAACGGATATCGCCTTTCCAGTTCCAGTCGATGGCCTGCGCGTTGCTCGAGAACCCGAGTACGGCTGCAAGACCGATTAACATTGCTGTTTTTTTCATGATTAAGGTTTGGTTGGTTTGTGTAATGTGTCCATGAAAAACGGAATGAAACCATTTCAAGCCGTAGTATTTCATGCGCAGATAATCTACGGGCCGTATGTTACGGGATGGTTAAGGGTTTGTAAAGAGAGTGCAAACACGCAGTTCACACTTTGATGTCAGTGATGACCACAGCTCCATGGAACCGATGGTCGGGAAACAGCACCCTCCCTTTTTCGTTGATGACAACATGCGGGTACCCGGAGCTGTCAAGAAGGGCGAGCAGGCGGGCAAGATCCTTTTTCCCCGTTGGCTTGATGATGATGTCGGCCAGTGCATCAACTTTTTTGACATTGTGCCTGGCAAGCTCCTCCTTCAGGAAAAACTCCCCCTTCACTTCCGCCCTCAACTCTTCAATCTTCAGCATGGCACACCTCCCTTCATCGCGTTTGTTGTCAAAAAAAGGGGAAAACCAGCCTGCTCAGGCTCCTGACACAGTCCTCCTGCCCCTCATGGCCGCCTTGCGCTCCATGACTGTGCGAATGCCTTCGGTCAGCTCCATGTATATCCGACTGCGGCTGTTTTTTACCCGGCGGTAGAGCTTCAGGATGTCAAGCGTCAGAATGATGCGTGTGGAACTGCAGTTCAGATCGCCAAACAGATGCTTGCCAACAACCTCGAAACCGAGCACGCGGGTATGAAAGTTGAAGGGTGAATTAGCCTCCCCTTCAAACACATCGGTAATGAAATGGGTGTAATCGCGCTCAACCACCTCTGCGGTTGCCGAACGCATGAGACGCAGCGCAACACGGGGATTGCGGCGGTACTCGCCCAGAATCATGAACCGCCCTATCTCTGCATATCGACCCGCAGTGCGGAGTTTCTCCAAATCAACTCCCGGCTCAAACGACACCCCGTACCCTTCGGGAAGTTCAAGCGGAGGATCGTAGAGGAGGCGGATGATGCCGGCAGGCCGTCCGTTGACCTCAGCCAGAAACCACGACACCCTGCTGTCGTTTTCAACTCCTTCAGGCATCTGCTCATGGACGGCTGAAATCCAGTTCTTTTCCCTGCGGAACACCTGCTCGATTACCTCCAGCGCACGGTGGCGGTCGGCCGCACTCTCGATTTTTCTGACGGTTACACCTGACATAGCCTTTCCCCGGTTTGTGGTTGATGGAGTGTGGTTGCTGCTATTGCACTTGAAGAATGGTACTCCTTGCCGGAAAGATCCGAAAGACGCCTCATGACTGCATGTGTCACATCCATGGCCAGCCGGTTCCTCTGCAGGGTCTCTTCACCTCCCTTTGCCGAGAGGGTGCGGTACTCTTCCGAGCTGCCGGTAAAGTCCATGGGGCTGCCGATGCGGATGATGGTTCGTCCCAATACGGGTATTCTCCCCTTCTCTCTTCGCAGCGGAAAGTCAATACCTACGGGAATGACCGGGACGCCACTTTCAAGCGCTATATGGCCAATACCGCTGCGGGCACGGCCAAGGGTGCCGGGGTTTGGGTTTCTCTTTCCTTCGGGGAAAATACCCAGACTCCTGCCCGCAGCTATTTTGCGGCAGCAGCGCTGTGCTGTATTCTCAGCTGTACGAACCGGTCGTGACGACTCAATCCAGCTGAGGGGGGAGCGTTTGGTATAGACATAGACCGGCTCAATCATCTCCATCATGCTTCCCAAAACCGGCACTCTGCCGTACATCCAGTCGATGACAAAGCTGATGGTATGGCCGCCGAGATGGTAGATGAAAAAGATGGGCACCATCAACGCCTCGGCAGAGTTGTTGTGGTTGAATGCAAAAATGAATGGTCCTTTTGTGGAGGGCAGACGCTCCAGCCCTTCAGCACGGGTAAGGAGAAAGTTCGGGAGCATGAGAAATCTCACCAGAAGCGCCCGAACCGGCGAAAGATGTGGAAGTGGTTTGAACAGCTGCTTCATTGCAAAAGTACTCCTCGCTGGTTGTTTTTCAGGCTACAGTCCCAAAAAAGCAAACCAGTGTTGCCGAAGAGTTACGGAGGTGCAACAACTCTGCAAATTAACGCGGGCAGTTTCGGCTCAATCACCAACAAAAAAATCGGGCAGCTCTTTCATTTTGAAGAGAAGGATGAATGGTTATTTTCTGAACTATGAAAAACAACTGGCACAGCTCTGAAAAATTCAACCGGCAGGCTGCAGACTTTGACAGCAACCCCCGCCGCACAGCAATAGCCGATGCTGTAGCATCAGCCATCACAAAAACCGTTCCTCTGAAGGGCTCAACCGAAGGGCTTGAGTTTGGATGCGGCACAGGCCTGGTCACAATGCAGGTAGCACCCCGCATACGCCACCTCACCGCAATTGACACTTCGCACAGGATGCTTGGCGTGCTTGAGGGAAAACTTCTGGCATCAGGAACCAAAAACATCGATACCCTCTGCCTGGACCTCTCTTCAGCCGAGGATCGCCGCCGCCTGAAGCCACCCTATGACTTTATTTATTCGAGCATGACGCTCCACCATATCGACAGCACAGCCCCGTTCCTTGGTGTGCTCTTCAACCTGCTTTCAGAAGGAGGGGTGCTTGCCATTGCCGATCTTGACCATGAAGAGGGCCTTTTCCATGACGACCCGGAAGAAAAAGTGCATCCCGGGTTCGACCGGAAAGAACTGGCAGGCATGCTTGAACAGGCAGGATTTGAAGGGATTGCGTTCACAACCGCCCACACGGTTGAAAAAAAGAACAGGGCCGGAGTAGAGGCCTCCTATCCTATTTTTCTTTTGACTGCCCGCAAACCCTCAGCCATTTCTCTTTTAACCTCATCCTCCCCCCGCTCATGAGCTGCAAAGCAGTCATCTTTGATATGGACGGCACCCTTCTTGATACCCTTGAAGACATTGCCACAACCCTCAATACCGTTCTGGCCGCTCACGGCTACCCCGTCCACTCCATAGAGGCATGCCGGTATCTGGTAGGAAGCGGAATGCGTGAGCTCATACGCAAAGCGCTGCCGAAGGGAGAAGCCACTCCGGAAAGAACGGAAACGCTTCTCGGGGAACTGCTCGAAGCATACGGCAAACACTGGAATGTTCTCTCACGCCCTTACGAAGGAATAGCAGACTTGCTCGACGGCCTTGAAAAGCGAGGCATACCCAAGGCCATCCTCTCCAATAAGGCTGACCACTTCACGAAACTCTGCGCAGAGCATCTGCTTGAAAAATGGAATTTCGATGTCGTGATGGGGCACCATGAGGGGATACAGCACAAGCCTGAACCGGAAGGGGCTCTTCTGATAGCCGGGCAGCTTGGAGCCGACCCATCTGAAATCCTCTATGTCGGCGATACAGGCATTGACATGCTCACTGCAACCCGTGCGGGCATGTATCCTGCCGGTGTTCTCTGGGGGTTCCGTCCTGAAAGTGAGCTGCTTGAGTTTGGAGCCCGCTCACTGGCCCGCCACCCCTCAGAACTGCTGGAACTGCTGGAAGGCTGCTGCTGAAAGCAACAGGGCATGCACTGAAGCTCCCTGATGGACCGTTCTCCCGAGCTGTGCTCAGGCAAGCAGATGCAGGCGGGAGAACACATAGTCAAGCGAATCCTCATTGAGCACAATGCGTGAGTACCCGGTATCACCAAGCTCATAGGCACTGTTGTCGCGGTCGCTCTGGAATTTACGGCTCTGCTTTCCGTTGTACCAGTATACCAGCCTGATCCGGTCGCCCTCTATTTCAAGAGCCGTTATGCCCCGCTTTCCTATGGCACATCCTGAATTGAAGACACTGGGAATGGTAATATTATTATAGAGCCCGCTTCTCAGACCTATCCGCTTCCCCTCCCGGTAACATGCTTCCAGTTCGCCCTTCAATCCCGCAATTTTCAGCTCAATCCCGGCCTTCTCTTCAGCCTCGGCATTGCAGTATGCACGGCACAGCTCCTCTATCCTGTAGTTGAGGTAATCAACCTTGGAAAGCGACTCAAAAAGAGGACGGTGAGTATGGCCGATGATGGATACCACCTTCGCCTGATTTGAAAACTCATAGATGGACTTTTCAATTGCGAAACGGCGCCGGCTGTTGTATGCAATTGAGAAATTCCGGATACCCACCGGCTTGGCAATGTAGCGCAGGAAAAACACCACCGCGCGACTGAAAAGAGGATAGGTTTCCCAGAAGAGGACCGAGGCCTGATGGCCATGGAACACCAGGAGGGATTCCTCGCCGTACTGTAGTTTGATGGCATCAACAAGGTGTGAGGCAAGGGGATAACTTCTGTTTCCTGTCAGCTCCGCATCATGGTTGCCGACGGTCTTCCAGAAAAATCCGTTCTTCTGGAAGGAACGGAACAGCGTATAGAGATCACCCCATTCCGAGGTAATGCCGTTAAGAGGAAACTTGAAGAGTTCCTCTATGTCGCCGTTGAGCAGAAGGCTGTACCCTTCAGGATGGTAATACCCGGAAAGCATGGAGCTCACAAGGTCCGCATTCCGGCGAAACTCATCGCGCCGTCCCCCGTTGCCGATATGCAGATCGCTGAGAATAAGGACTTTGGAGGACTTCTCAAGGCTTACCGTTCTGGCATGGTCGAGTATGCGCTCAAGATTGGGATGTTTCTTCTGGTGGAGACTCATAATATGAACTGAACCGGTCTACCTTCCTTCCGGACTCTGGAGCGCTTTGAGCGGTCCGCCACGGTAGAGAAAGAGAGAGACAGCCTCGTTTGAACGAATAGCCTGCTTGACGGCCTCGATATTTGCCCGGCACCGCAGGAGGGTTTTCCATGAACGGAGATGTTTTTCCTCATGAAAATCTGAATTAGCGATATAGTTAAATTTTTTCAACCCCACAACATTGAAAAGATCATCGCGGTTTGCCACCTCCCATGCATCAAACAGGGAAGCAAGCCGTTCATGGTGGGTCCAGAGATACTCCGAAGGAGCTTCGCCCGAATGGTTGCGGATGTAGGGATGGCAGGCCACCGATACCCCGCCCTGAAATCTGATGGCCTCAATGATCTCTTCAACTCCGAGATCCGGGTTGATGTACTCCTTCACATCAAGTGCGAGAATATGGTATTTTGAGGTATTGTTGGTCAACTCCACACCCGGAATCACCAGCATGTTCCACCGCTCCCATGCGTGACGGGCCGCACTCCAAAGCTCCTGAAGATACTGGCTGAACTGATCCTCGGGCACTGCCGAGTGGCTGCGACCATCCTGAAGGCTTCCGCTGTCGAGCACATGATCGGTAATGGCAATCACATCAAACCCGGTACTGCCGAAGAGCTCAACAATCTCGCTGATGCTGAGCGCGCCGTCGCTCCAGGTTGTATGGATATGAAAATCACAGTAAAGCCAGTCCATAAGCCCAAGGGGTCAAGAGAAGCGTTTGCAATGGAAAACTCAAGTTGAACGAGAGTAATGTATCACATTCATTGCCCCCGCGCTCCCCTCTCATTGTGAACAGAGAGTAAACTCCCTCTCCCCCACCTCATTTGGCGAAACGGCCTCATTGCGCTACCTTGAAAAAAGTACTCTCATGCATTCACCCTTGCCACCAGTTATTTGATAGCCCCTGAACGGTTCCTCCGCATAAAGAAAATGCTTGCCTCCCGTCAGCCCGACCTGACGGTTGTCATGGACAATGTCAACAAGCCGCACAACCTTTCGGCAATCATCCGGAGCTGTGATGCTGTAGGCATTCACGACCTGTATGCCGTCTCCTCAAAAAAGTCAATTCATACCACACAGAATGCCGCTGCCGGAGCTGGCCGCTGGACCAATCTTCATCTCCGTAAAGATATCGGAACCCTCTGCAGGAAACTTGGCATGGAAGGCATGCAGGTGCTCGCAGCCACCAACACGGAGGAATCCCGCGATTTCAGAACAATCGACTTCACCCTTCCAACCGCCATTGTGCTGGGAGCCGAGTGGGAAGGAGTGTCTGCGGAGGCCATCCAGGCAGCCGACATGGCCATCACCATTCCCATGTACGGCATGGTGGAATCGCTGAATGTTTCAGTGGCGGCCGCACTTATTCTTTTTGAAGCGGAACGGCAGCGCAGCCTGAAGGGGATGTACCGTACACGAAGACTTGAAGAATCTCTCTACAGGAAACTGCTCTTTGAGCTTTCCTATCCACGCCTCAGCCGCCAGCTTCGGGAAAAAGGGGGGGCCTACCCCGAACTTGACGAAGATGGAGGAATTGTGCTTGAGGAGATGGAGCAGGAAAACCGACCTTCGCCTTCAGCCTCATCAATATGATTGTGAAGAAGCGTAAGAAGCTGGTCGATTTCATCAAGCAGGCGGGCATGGTTGAAGGCTAGCGCCACAAGAAACATGGGAAAGGAGATATGCTCCCGACGAAGTTTTCTCTTCACATTGCCCAGGGCACGGGCCATGACGGGAAAACTTCTCTGAACCGGTTCTGCCTGTCGCCGCCCCGGCCCCTCTTTTTCAGAGGGCCTGTAGTCGCAGCTGAAACAGAAATCATCGGTTCCGTTCCACTCTATCTTGATTGTACAGGGTTTGAGAGTGCTCATGACAGATATATAGCAAATTGTCTGCCTGTAACACAAAGAGAGCCTGTTACAGCAATGCAAAACATTGCAGTTCAGGTATTGCCGGCCTGCTTACGCAGCTCACGGAGCCTTTCGGCGAAAATATGCAGATCAGCAACAATGGCCTCAATCAGCTCAACTGACTCACGCCGCTCATCCTCTCCCAAAGCCAGCCATGGCCTTTCTGATGCCATAAGCTCATTGAGTGCTGCATCAAGGGAGGCATAGGAAGCTGCAATTCTTCTGAACATCTCGTTGGTCATGAACCACAATTGCGAGGGCGATTGACAAAGTCTCCGGAGTACCTGCAAGAATCCAGAAGCAATTATCATACCAGAGCCGGAAAACAGCAAGAATNCCTCACAAAAACATTAANAGTACGCCATACTTCAAAACAACGAAACAATCCCCTCCTGTCTGGCAAATAAACAGAACCGAATGTATCAAAACAAGGCACCTGAAAGCCCTGATTCCATTGGAATGAGAACATATTTAGGGTATATTTTCTAATACTGGCCTAACACAAATAAAAGGCTTCATGCCCCCATCACAGCCACAGAAGACTGTCCTCATTGCCGATGACAGCTCAGTTATCAGAACCCTGACGGTTCATCTGCTCAAAAACCTTGGGTATACAGCACTCTCGGCTGAGAATGGAGAGAGCTGCATTAAAAGTCTTGAACAGCATCCGGTCGACCTGCTCATGCTTGACCTGAACATGCCTGTAAAGAACGGGCAAGAGGTACTGCAGTGGGTAAAGGAGAGGGGGCTTGACATACCGGTCATTATCGTCACCGCCCTTGAAGATATCAATCAGGCAGTGCAGTGCATGAAAATGGGAGCCTATGAGTATCTGACGAAGCCGGTTGAAAATGATCGCCTTGAAACAATTCTCAGAAATGCCCTTGCCGAATCAGGTCTGAAAGAAAAAGTTGTCGCCCTTGAAAAAGAGCTGATGGCAAAGGATATTTTCTGGGAAGTTCGTGGCCGCAGCCCCGCACTCCGCCAAGCAGTTGAAGAGGCGATGCAGGTGATGGGAACCGATATGAATGTGCTGATCAATGGTGAAAGCGGCACGGGAAAAGAACTCTTTGCGAAAGCCATACACAACGGCAGCAGGAGAAAGGAAGGGCCGTTTGTCATCATCAACTGTGCCGCCATTTCCAACGAACTTGCCGAAAGCCTTCTCTTCGGCCACTGCAAGGGGTCGTTCACGGGGGCGGCAACCGATCATGCAGGATATTTTGAACAGGCCGATGGTGGAACCATATTCCTTGACGAAATCGGGGACATGGACATCGACATTCAGGCCAAAATACTTCGTGCCCTACAGGAAAAGAAGGTACGCAGAGTCGGAGAAAAAAAGGAACGATCGGTTGACTTCCGACTCATTTCCGCCACCCACAGAGATTTTTCAGAGGCCATTACCGGGAGCACCTTTCGCGCCGACCTCTACTACCGCCTTGAAGAGTACCCTCTCTTCGTCCCCCCCCTTCGTGAACGAAGCGAAGATATTGCCATACTCGCAGAACATTTTCTCAAAGAGTTCTGCAAGGCCAATGACATTGCCATCCCAGGCATTGATGCATCTGCAATGAGCTTGCTTGAACAGCACTCCTGGCCNGGTAATATCAGAGAGCTTCAGAATGTGATCCGTCGGGCCGTCATCACTCTTGAGGGTGATAAAATCAAGAGCTTTGCCATTGGAAAACCGGCGTCCAGAGAGGAGGAAACCAGACTGAAAGCTGCAGCCGTTGAGGCGGTACAGCCAGAAGGGGAAGATGTTGGCAAGGGAAAGAGTGACGAACGACCCATGCTGCGCGATATTGAACTGCAGGCGATTGTAGAGGCCTACAGGAAATGCTCGGGGAACCAGTCAAGAACAGCCACGCTGCTGGGCATCAGCCGCTCAACACTGATCCGGAAAATGAAACGCTATGGCCTCACAAAAAGCATCGCCATCATGAGAACCGGACAGCAATAGCTGCTAACGGATGGACTCAAGAAACCGTTCAGCATCAACAGCCGCCATGCAACCCGTCCCGACTGCCGTCACAGCCTGGCGGTAGGTATAATCCTGAACATCTCCACAGGCAAACACACCCGCAACACTGGTTTCCGTTGAGGATTTTTTTGTTACGATATAGCCGTAATCATCGGTTTCAATCTGTCCTGCAAACATCTGCGCATTGGGGGCATGGCCAATTGCCATGAACACGCCATCACAAGGAAGTTCTTCAAGTTCTCCCGTCTCCACATGCTTCAGCCTGATACCGGTCACTTTCTGACCATCTCCAAGAATTTCATCAACCGTCCTGCTGAGCATTGTGGTAATCTTCGGATTCTTGCTCGCCCTGAGACTCATGATTTTTGAAGAACGGAACTCTTCACGGCGGTGGACAAGAACAACACGACTGGCAAATTTTGTCAGATAGAGCGCCTCCTCCATAGCCGTATCGCCACCACCGATGACAAAAACGGTGCTGTCACGGAAAAAGAACCCGTCACAGGTGGCGCATGCCGACACACCTCTGCCGCGGTAACGGTCTTCCGACTCAATGCCGAGCCACTTGGCATTGGCACCTGTGGCAATGATGACCGAACGGGCAAGCACCTCCGAGCCGTCCTCAAGAGTCAGGCAGAAAGGCCGCCGCGAAAGATCAGCTTCAGTAACACTGCCGAACACGAACTCGGCGTTGAACTTCGCGGCCTGGTCGCGCATACGGCCCATCAGTTCCGGACCGGCAATCCCTTCAGGAAAACCGGGAAAGTTCTCGATTTCAGAGGTAATCATCAACTGGCCGCCCGGCTGGTAACCGTCAATGACCAGAGGCTTCAGATTTGCCCTGCCTGTATAAATGGCAGCAGTATAGCCAGCAGGTCCCGTACCGATAATGACGATATCGCGAACTTCTCGTTCCATGGCGCTATTGTATGAATGAATTGAAAAACGGCAAGAGAGAAACCCCGATGACTGATCGGGGCTCCCTTGCTGAAAAAGTAAGAGGGCAGATCAGCCGATATGCTCGTCAATTTTTTTCGCAATCATATTCTTCGGCATGGCACCGACCATCTGGTCGACAACCTGGCCGTTCTTGAACACAAGCATTGAAGGGATGCTGCGGATACCGTACTGTGCTGCGGTATTGGGGTTGTCATCAACATTGACCTTGGCAATAATTGCCTTTCCTTCGTAATCGGCAGCAAGCTCCTCAATGACAGGACCCAGCATCATGCAGGGTCCGCACCATGCAGCCCAGAAATCAACAAGTGCAACTTTGTCAGAATCAAGAATTTCGGTTTTGAAATTCTGGTCGGTAGCTTCAAAATATTTTCCGCTCATAATAAAGTCTCGGTTTTGATTTGGTAATCAGGTTACAGGGATAAACTCTATATCAATACAACCGGCAAGTGATGAAAGTAACAAAAAAACCACTACCCCGCAATGATGACATTATCAGGGCCGAGAATCTCTTCCACCTTTGAAAGAACCTCTTCATCACAGTCAACCGGTGAGCTCCGGGCAAAAAGCTTCAGGGTTTCAACCGACTCTCCCGACTGGACCTTCACCTCAAAATCAACAGGGGTATCGCCCCGGTGTTCATCAAACACCGCTTTCAACCGGTCAAGCCGTTCAAGCTGTCCACCCTCATCAGCATCAACCTTCAGGATAATCTTTTTCGTCATGCTCTTCCTTACCGAAGAGACAGGAAGAACCTCACGGACAAGAAGCTTGAGGGTTCCACCCGTTGACTCAGCTTCAGCAACCAGCATCACCACCGCTTCAGGCTTGAGTAAATGTCCGGACTGCTCGAAAACACTGGCAAAAACCGTAAAATCAGCCTTGCCTGTAAAATCCTCAATGCTGCCGAAAAGCATCTGCTTGCCTTTTCTGTCCTGATAGGGCTTGGTGGAAACAACCAATCCGATAATGCGGTACTGCCGCTGCGCCACAACATCCCTTTCATTAAGATGGAGTGAAGCAAACGCCTGCCAGTCGCGCCGCCAGGGAGAGAGCGGATGACGACTGAGATAAAAACCGACAAGCCGCTTCTCGTGCTGCAGTTTTTCCTGCTCGGGCATCTGAAGCGCATTCTCCATATCGGGATAATGTCCGTCCTCCTGAACTGCTCCCTCTTCGGCGGTAAAGAAACCGCACTGGCCAAGCGCAGCAGAACGGTTTTCAATCTGTCCGAACTTGATTGCCTTATCGATATTGGCAATCAGACGGGCCCGATGAGAATCAATTTCATCAAAAGCCCCGGCCAGAATAAGACACTCCAGAGCCTTGCGGTTCATGACCCGCTGGTCGACGGAAGCTGTGAGCTCAAAGAGATTCAGAAACTCGCGTTTACGGCGAAGACGGGCAGCAATAATGGCTTTTGCCGCCCCGCCAACCTGCTTGATTGCACTGAGTCCTACACGGATGGCAGCACCGTCCGGCGACTCCTCCACGGAAAAAATGGCGTCGCTTCTGTTTATTGACGGAGGGAGGGTTGCAATCCCGAAACTGCGGGCCTCATCAGTCAGATGCTTCATGCGTTCGGTATCACCGATTTCGCTGTTCAGGATGGCCGTCATGAACTCAATCGTGTAATGGGCCTTCAGATATCCCGTCCAGTAGGCAAGCACACCATAGGCAGCTGAATGGCTCTTGTTGAATCCGTATCCCGCAAACTCCGCCATCAGCTCAAAAACCCTCGTCGCCAGTGTATCATGCACCCCCTGAGCCACCGCGCCCTGAACAAAATCAACTTTGAACCGCTCCATGATTTCCGGCTTTTTCTTGCCCATCGCCTTACGCAGATTATCAGCTTTGGCCAGCGAAAAACCGCCCATGACCTGCGAAATCTGCATCACCTGCTCCTGATAGACTATGACCCCGTAGGTCTCCTTGAGAATGGTCTCAAGCATCGGATGCATATAATCAATGACCTCCCGGCCATGCTTTCGGTCAACAAAGAGGTCCACAGCATTGCGTTTTTCATCAATACGGGCATTCAGGGCACCCGGACGGTAGAGGGCGCTCATTGCTATGATGTCGCCTATCTGGGTTGGCTGGAGCCTGGTCATGTAACTCTGCATACCCGATGACTCAAACTGGAAAATGCCGGCCATCTTCCCTTCCTGAAATATCCGGAAGGTTTTCCGGTCGGTCATCGGCACCTTTTCAAGATCAATCTCCACATTATGGCGGCGCCGTATCAACTGAAGTGTTTCATCAATAACCGCAAGGGTTTCAAGTCCGAGATAATCAATTTTCAGCAGACCTGCCGTCTCAATCCAGTTTTTGTCAAACTGGGTAATCACCTGCTTCCCGGCGGAAGGATCAGCATGTTTCCCTGGCTGCGGCGCTTCAGGAGCAATAGCGTCAAGAGAAACCCTTGCCTCCGTCTCAATCCTGTTGGAAACATAGAGAGGAACCTGCTCCTCCAGCGGGCCACCGGTAATGACAACAGCACCGGCATGCACAGAAACATTGCGCGCCCTGCCCTCAAGCGCTGAAGCATAAGTCATCAATTCACGGTTCTGCGGTGTAGCCTCCGCCTGCTCTTTGAGCTCCCTGACTTCAGACAGTGCGGTTTCCAGCGTAATGCCCGGCCGCTGTGGCACCAGCTTGGCAAGCTGGTCGGCAACACTCAACGGCACATCCAGCACCCGGGCCGCATCGCGGATGGCCGCCTTGGCACCGAGGGTGCCGATGGCAACCACTTTCGCCACGCTTTCGGCTCCATATCTCTCAACCGTGTAATCAAGAACCTTCTGTTTGCCGACAGGCGTGAAGTCAATGTCAATATCAGGCATTGAAAGCCTTTCGGGATTGAGAAACCGCTCAAACAGCAGTTTGTAGCGGAGAGGATCAATCCTGGTAATTCCTGTCAGATAGGCGACAATGCTTCCTGCCGCCGAACCTCTACCAGGCCCGACCGAATAACCAAGCCTGCGTGAAGCAGCAATAAGATCGCTGACAATGAGAAAGTAGGAGCTGAACCCCATTTTCTCAATGACACCAAGCTCCAGCTCTATCCTGTCCCTCACCTCTTCCTGTGAGGGTTCATCCTCGGAAATTCCGGGATATTTTTCTTTGGCCCCCTCTGCGGTAAGATGCCTCAGATAGGCCGCCTCATCGGCAAACCCTTCAGGCAGAGGGAAATGCGGCAGAATCGGCTCTTTTTCCCGGAATACGAAACTGCAGGATTCAGCAATGAGAACTGTATTGGAAAGCTCCCCGTGACCATCGCCGAAAAGCTCCCTCATCTCAGCAGGAGATTTCAGGAAGTGCTCGCTGCCAGGAAGAGCCGAAAGGTTCTGGCTTGAAAGTTTCTGCTTAGCCTTGAGCGCAGCCATGGCACGGTAGCAGTCAGAATCTTTTCTCTCGAGATAGTGAATATTGTTGGTTGCCACCACCCCAACACCGCACTCTTCAGCAAGAGCAATGGTGCTGCTGTTGAGTTCATCATCAAAATGGCTGTTGTGCCGTTGCAGTTCCAGATAAAACCGGTCGCCAAAGATATCGCGGTAAAACACGGCATGTTCCCGTGCATCGTCAACTGCTCCGGCAAGCAGTGAACGCCCGATTCTCCCCGAACTGTAGCCGGAGAGACAGACCAGCCCTCCGTGAAACTCTCTGAAAAGTGAGCGTTCAAGATGCGGCATCCCGTCAACAAAACCATCACGGGCTGCGCGGGAAAGAAGAATGCAGAGATTTCGGTATCCTGTGTCGTTCTGCACAAGAAGAATGAGGGAAGAAGCCGGAGTGTTTCGCCCATCCTGATGATGAGATGTCTCACGCAGCAGAATCTCGCTGCCGATGATAAGCCGTATGCCTGACTTTTCAGCCTCACTGAACAGTTCTGGCATGTTGAAAATCGCACCGTAATCGGTAACGGCTATGCTTTGCATCCCCAGTTTGGCAGCTGCCTCAAAAAGCTGGCCCGGAAACACCGGGCTGCTCTGCATTGAGTAATGCGTATGTGCATGGAGATGAACAAAATCCATGAAAAATTCTCTTTCAGGGGGTTGGCATAGACACTCCCGACAATATGGGCATTGCGGCACTAAAAAGCACTATGCTGCCCTAAAAAAACATCGTATCCATGTGCCCCCAAAGAGAATGAATCTCATTTGATTTCCGCCGAACCAGCAAGTCTGCTGATAGTTTCGGACGATGGAGGAATGCGTTCGGCTTCGTTGATTTTGTTCTCAAAAAAACGCTGCCGGAGCAGATCATAATAGAGCGACTCATAACTCCCCACCATGCTGCTGTCCGAGAAACGGCGAAGAAACTCATCACGGCAGTGCCTGCGTGAAATTCTGCCGACATTTCGTATGGCATTGATGAAGTCCATCCGGCTTTCGCAGAGAAATCCCGTCTCACAATCCGCAACAACCTCAGGCGCTGAACCGCACCGTCTCACAATAACAGGTGTCCCCGATCCAAGGGCCTCAATCATGACAAGACCAAAGGGTTCAGGCCAGTCAATGGTATTGAGCAGAGCCTTGGCATTTTTCAGCAGATACCGTTTATGGGTCTCATCAACCTCGCCCACATAATCAATAAGAGGATGGTTGAGCAGAGGTCTGATTCTTGCCTCGAAATACTCTCTGTCAGCAGGATCGATTTTTGCGGCAATTTTCAGAGGAATCCCACAGGCCCGCGCCATCATGATTGCCTGATCCGCCCTTTTTTCAGGTGAAAAACGGCCGAGAAAGAGAAAATAGTCATCTGGAGCGTCATTGAAATCATAAGAAGATGGGGGATACCCGTGATAAATGGTGCCGGCCCAGTTGATGTCGGGAATTGGGCGGCGTTGGGCATCGCTGATTGAAACAAAGGCAAGATGGCGGTAGCTTCGGAGAATTTTCTGATAATCAGCAGAATCCAGCCGTCCATGCATGGTGAACACCGTCGGCACATCCGATACTGCGGCAAAGGGAAAGGTCATGAATTCAAGATGGGAGTGGACTATGTCAAATTCCTTGAGCATCCGTCCATAGACCTGCTGCAGCATCAGCATCGTCATGATCTCGGGTGAATGCACTCTGCGGCCAAGCCTGATGGCCTCAGTAACCGGGGCCACAAGTCGGGCGGTGGTCTGTGAATCTCCCGAAGCAAAAAGGGTGACCTCGTGGCCCCGTGCAACCAGCCCCTCGGTAAGATGGTAAACAACCCGCTCCGTCCCTCCATACTTCTTTGGTGGTACCCGCTCAATGAGTGGGGCAATCTGTGCAATTCTCAACCTCTTTTTCATCTGTTCGCTCCTTTGCATTATGAAGCACAATAGGGGAGCTCCGTTTTCATATTTGTCGTAACCATGTACATCTTTCTGTAGAGACTCAGCGGAATAGTCTCCTCCTCATCGGAATGGATGAGCACAGCGACACGGTTGTGAAACACCGTCACATCTACAGCTCGCGACCTCCAGTGCACTGAAAAGGACAGGCTCCTCCATTTTTTCGGCAGCCAGGGATTCAACGCCAGCCTGTCCGACTTGATGGACAGGCCGCCGAAACCATAAATCACCGCCTGCCATGTCCCACCCACAGCCGCTGCATGAATGCCGAGATCCGTATTTTTATGCAGGTTGTCAAGATCAAAAAGAGCCGTCTTCATGAAAAAGCTGTAGGCCCGAAGCCGCTTTTTCGCCCTGATTCCCATCATCGCATGGATACAGTGGCTGAGTGAGGATTTATGGACCGTTCGTTTTTCATAGTAGGTGAAATTGGCAATGATCTCTTTCTGACTGAAGGCATGGGGAAACAGGAGAAGCAGCATGAGCACATCCGCCTGTTTGATCAACCGGGTCGACTGGATGTTCCGGTAGGTGACACCCCGGGGAAGGACCGGATGGCCGCTGCGATCAAAACGCGAAAGTTCGTAATCCCTGAGGTCAAAATACCCGTCGAACTGCTCAATCAATCCGCTCTCACGATCCCGCGACAGCTTCAGCCCCCGACTGACCTCAAGCCATGAATCAACCTCCTCCCCCGTCAGCTCAAGACGGACGGCAAGGTTGTCAAGCAGATCCGGGTGGGTCTTCCCGATATAGCGGAAAAGCATGACAGCAAGATTGAGATGCCACTTCACCAGATAATTGGTATAGGCGTTGTTGTCCACATGCTCATGAAATTCATCAGGCCCTATAACACAACGGATCTCATACCGGTCCCCTGCATCAACCACCCGTGAAGCCCAGAACCGTGCTGTCAGGAAAATCATTTCCAGACCGTAGTCAAAGAGAAACGCCTCATCACCCGTCACACGGAAATAGCGTTCAAGGCCAAAAATGACATCCGAAACAATATGGTCTTCCTCTCTTCCCGTATAGATGAAGCGGATAGTACGCTCCAGCTTGGAAGCAAACCGGGGAGTAACATCCTCACCGGTTGTTGCCGATTCCCAGGCATACTTTGCCCCCCTGTAGCCCATGTTGCGGGCGTTTTTTCTTGCCCCCGGCAGGGTATTGTACCGATAGAGCAGCATCTGGCGGGCACTCTCGGGGAAATTGTAGCTGTAAAAAGGAAGGATGAAAATTTCGGTATCCCAGAATACATGCCCCATATAGCCCTCGGAACTCAGAAACTTCGCCCCGATACCGGTCGGCGTACGGGGGCTGTTGATAAGCAGTTGGTAGATATTGAAGCGGATGGCCCTCTGCGCCTCCCAGTCTCCCTCCACCACCACATCAGCCTGTTTCCAGAGTTTCTCCCAGGCGCCGACATGCTCCTCTATCTCAGCTCTTACGCCCCGCTTCACAAAAGAGCGCAGACGGCATATGGAGTCCTTCATCATCTCTTTTTCCGGAACCTCCCTGCTGGTAGTCACAACTGCAAGCTTCTCAAAGCTGTAGCTCTCCCCTTTCCGGACATCAATGGTAATTTCACTCGTAAACCGCTCCCCGTATATTCTCGGCTCCCATTTCAACTGATGCATGGGAGAGGAGACCAGCCGCCACGATGCCGCCTCAGCAATTCTGATCCCCTGTTCACGGGTCTTCATCTCCAAATACATGAAATGGCGCCCGCGCTCTATTTTCTCAAGCTGAAGATGCTTGAGCATCTCACCCTCAAAAAAACCCCTGTTGCACACCTCACCATCAAGGCCGCTGAAAACCCTGAGTGAACCGGAAAAATTTCTTGGAGTGATGGTCACCAGCATGCAGCCAAGATGCACATTGTGCATCATGACCATTCGTAGTGTTTCAAGGGTAAGAATTCTTCCTGATGCGTGCCGGTAAGTGGTTGTGCGGTGGAGTATCCCTTTTTTCATGTCGAGCACCTGCTCATGCTCAACTCTGCTGCATCCGGAAAGACAGAATGCCTCCCCCTCGCTCCAGAGTGTCAGGTCGGTCCACAGAGGGCAGCGGACCATCTCCTCCACATCCGCCTCGCTTTTATCATAAATACCACTGATATACAGACCAGAAGAATGACCGGGCGGTCGTTCTTCAAGGCCTCCCCGTAAATTGAGATACCCGTTCCCCAGCGTCAGGAGCGTTTCGGTAATCTGTATATGTCTGGCAGAGCGGCGAAATCCCCGTTTCCGCAACAACCACTCTTCGGATGAAATTTCAACAATCTCATCCGGCACCACCAGATATGCAGAACCCTTTGCCGTGTACCCTTCCATTGTGCCCCATTCCTCCCCGGAATTGCTTCCATTCAGCCACAGCATTCAACCATAGTTGGCAATTGAAGCTGCGTCAAATTATCATGGGGGCATTCTGGCATATGGAAGAAAACAACTTGCTCGTCCAATCCGTTCACCCAGAAAGAAGAACAATGGCCTACTATGGGGATAACGCTTTTTTTCTTATTATTATAAAAGCGTTTCCCTTACACTCCCCACTGACGAGCAAAAGTTTTAACCACACGAAATTTTGGAGCAGAAAACTTATAGCCAGTGTCCCGTCTGTAGCTTTCCTCTCACCACAGACAACGCGATATGCCCCAGATGCGGAAACGATATTCTTGAGGACATATCCTCGCTTGAAGGCGAAAGCCCTGAAATGCACACCCGTGCAATAGAAAACAAAAAAGCGGAATGGTATTCGCGGCGTCTTACAGATACCCTCCAGACCAACACAGAGGATGAACACAGCCCAACCCACACATCTGGAGAACAATCGGACGCAGCACGGCATATCTATTGCAGCAGCGAAGAGAAAACACTTCTGGCCACTCTGTCAAGAGAGGAGATTCTGAAAGATTCGGCAATCCGCAAGCGGTGGTGGAATGCATTGACCGCCGACTGGAAAGAGGTGGTCAAAAATACTCTCAAACTGGTCAGAGACCCTTCAGAAGGCGAAATCGCATTGTTTTTCGACACCACCCATCTTCGCTGCGACAACAGGAGAATACACGACCTGCTTCCCATACGGCTCCTTGAAAACCTGGTGCAGCTTCGCTGTGACGAATCGCCGGTTGAAGACCTCGGCCCGATTGCCGGGCTCGAAAAACTCCAGCGACTCTATGCCTTTGACTGCGACTTTGCCTCTCTTGAACCGATACGGCAACTCAAAAGTCTCAAACTTCTCTGGATATCAAGCACACAGGTGAGCTCACTTGAACCGGTCAGAGGGCTTGAAAATCTTGAAGAACTCTACTGTTCTGAAACCCTCATAAAAGATCTCACCCCTCTCCATGGGCTGAACAATCTTGAAAAACTCAGCTGCTACAAAACGGCAATCACTTCGGTTGATGCGCTTGCGGGCCTTGAGAACCTTATTGAGCTCGGCATCAACCATTCCGCAATCGACGACATTTCCGCACTCGGCACGCTCACAAACCTTGAATACCTGAGGTGCAACAAAACAAACATTGAGAGCATTGAGCCGCTGCGCGAACTGCTCTTCCTCCGCGAACTCAGCATTGCCGGTACTCCCGTCACAACCATCGAGCCGCTTGAACGACTCGGTGAACTTGAAGAGCTCGACATTTCCCACACGGCCATTCATTCCATTGAACCCATCATGGCACATGAGAACCTTGAGAAACTTGAATTAAGTGCCGGCAGAGTTCCTGATTATGAACTGGAACGATTCATCGAACTCCACCCCGAGTGTGAAGTGGTCCTGAAAAACTGAAAGCAAAGAACTTGATGCTGAAACAGGAATGGCGGCCAATGGCCGCCATTCCTGTTTACCTGATAAAGGAAAGGTCTCCTTACATAAAGACAGCCAGGAGCACACCTGCAGCAACCGCCGAACCAATGACACCGGAAACATTAGGCCCCATGGCATGCATAAGCAGGAAGTTGTGGGGATCGTACTCAAGCCCGACCTTGTTGGACACCCTTGCCGCCATCGGCACGGCAGACACACCGGCTGAACCGATAAGCGGATTGATTTTCTGCTTGAGAAAGAGGTTCATGAACTTTGCCATGAACACACCACCAGCAGTGCCAACAGAGAATGCTATCAGGCCGAGCACAAGAATGCCAAGTGTCTCAAGGTTGAGAAACTTCTCTGCTGAAAGTTTGCTGCCAACACCGAGCCCAAGGAAAATGGTTACAATGTTGATCAGCGAATTCTGGGTTGTTTCACTCAGGCGTTCCACCACACCACACTCTTTCATGAGATTGCCGAACATGAGAAACCCAATGAGCGGAGCAGCCGAAGGGAGCAGGAGCGCAGAGAGCACGATGACAACAACCGGGAATATGATTTTCTCCCGTTTGGAGACATAACGCAGCTGGCTCATCTTGATCTGGCGTTCAGCTTTCGTCGTCAGCATTCTCATGATTGGAGGCTGGATGATGGGCACCAGAGCCATGTAGGAATAAGCTGCCACAGCAATGCTGCCAAGCAGTGCAGGGCTGAGTCGTGAGGCCACAAAAATGGAGGTCGGACCGTCCGCTCCGCCGATGATGCCAATGGAAGCGGCATCCTTCATGCTGAACTCAATGCCTGGAACATACTGGGAAAGGAGCAGCGCCCCAATCAGTGTACTGAAAATTCCGACCTGTGCGGCACCGCCAAGGAGACCGGTTTTGGGATTGGCAATCATCGGCCCGAAATCGGTCATTGCACCCACGCCCATGAATATCAGGAGAGGAAACACACCGGTCTCAATACCGACATGGAAAACATAAAAGAGTATGCCCCCCTCATCGCTGATGTAGGCAAGAGGAATATTGGATAAAATGGCCCCCATACCTATGGGGATAAGCAGGAGCGGCTCAAACCCTTTGGCAATGGCAAGCCATATCAGGAGAATGCCGACGCTTATCATCAGAATCCTTCCGAACCCCTCAGTCCAGCTGAGACTGTTGTCGTTGACAAGAGAGTAGACGCCGGTGCTCTCAACAAGGTTCTTCATGACCATTCCAATGGAGAGCCTGTCGTCAGAAGCCTGGGATCCCTGTAAATCAATAAGAAGATCCTCCTGCGAAATCCGCATAAGCACGGTTCCTGCAGGAACTGCCGAGTATTTGTGGAACAGTTCGGTGTTCAGGTAGGTGATATGGCCTGAAACACCGGCCGTGACGGAAATCTTGTCGTGCCGTTCATTGGCGAAGAGCGCCAGAAAATCGCCCTGTTTCACTGCGTCACCAACCCTCAGATTCCGGCTGTCACGAACAGGAACCTTCACCAGCTCGAGGCTGTCGGGCACCTGCAGCGTCACAATATCGCCATCGGTCTGAAAAAAGGTCTGAGAGTACCCCGCTGTACTGAACAGCAGCAGGGAAAACACAACCAACAATAATTTGCGCATAGTTTTAGTATAGGAACTTGAAATGTTCAGAAAGAGAACGAGTTACAATCCCCCGATACCCTCATTTTCAGACTTGATTCAAAAATGAGGGACAGGAAAGAGGTGATTACGCGATATAGAGCAGGACATCACCGGTTGCTACCGTATCTCCAACCGATACCTCGATGGATACCACACGGCCTGCTTTCGGCGACTTGACCGGCGACTCCATCTTCATGGCTTCAATAACGACGATATCGTCACCCTCGCCAACAGTGTCGCCGATTTCAACGGAAATGGCCACAACATTGCCGGGCAGTGAGGCCTCTACAGCAACACCCTCACCGGCTGCTTCAGGGGCAACGGCTACGGGTTTTGCTGCTGCAGCAACAGGAGCGGCCCCTGCAGCTGAATCGGCAACTGAAACATTGAAGGACTTTCCGTCCACGGTAACAATATAGTTTGACATACAGGATTTTTCTGGTTTGACAATGAGTTCATTGAGGCGTTGATTGACATTCTTCTTGTCGGATTTCCCCGATTTAGCGGTAACCTTCGCCACCATTTCCGCTTCCACATCATCCTTGTAGCGGATACCCAGCGGCCTGTCACCCTTGAGGAACCCGATACCTTTAGCTCCGCATGTAGCAGCAATGAAGATATTCTCTTCAGTGGCGGGAAGCCCCGCCTTTTCAAGAAGCCCGCGATTGTAATCCATCCCGAGTTCCGCATTGCGGTCGTTGATGTCATGCACATCCTCTGTAGTCGGCTCCAATCCAAGCTGCTCGGAAGCCAGCCTCACAACTTCAGGATCGGGCTCGGCTGGAGTTTTGCCAAAATAGCCCAGCACCATTTTACCGTAGCTGTCGGTGATTTTTGTCCAGGGACCCTGAACCGTATTGGCAAAAGCCTGCTGGAAGTAGAACTGGGAAACAGGTGTTACAGATGAACCGAATCCACCCTTGGCAACCACTTCCCGCATATTGCGGATGACCTCAGGGAAAAGGTGCAGGGTGTTGTTGTCGCGCATCATCTGGGTATTGGCCGTCAGTGCGCCACCAGGCATCGGAGAGAACGGTATGACAGGGTTCACCTCTTTGGCTTCAGGCGGCATGTAATACTTCTCCATGCGTTCGGCAAAAAGAGCCTCTACCTCTATGTACTTCTCAGGATCAATATCAAGCGTATAATCGGTTCCGCGCATCCTGTGCCACATGGTCAGAATGTCAACTTCGGCCGTACCACCGCTGACGGGGGCCATGGCAAGGTCAATGATGTCAGCTCCACCTTCAATGGCGGCAAAGTTGCAGGCAACACCCATACCGGCAGTATCGTGGGTGTGGAACTCGATGATGGTGCCCTCGGGCAGCATCTTCCGCGCCCCCTTGATTGCCTCAAAGACCACGGCAGGAGTCGTCACCCCCGAAGCATCCTTGAAAGCAACACTGTCAAAAGGAATGCCTGCATCAAGAATTTCACGCAGCTTGTCAAGATAGAACTGCGGCGTATGGCAGTACTTCTCGCTCAGTCCGGGAGGAAGGCCCATGAGGGCGATGACCACCTGATGCTTCAGTCCGGCATTGTGGATGCATTGGCCTGAATAGGCAATGTTACGCACATCCATGAGAGCATCGAAGTTGCGGATGGTGGTGATGCCGTGTTTTTTGAACATTCTGGCATGCAGGTCGATAATGTCGCGCGACTGGGAAACAAGCCCCACCACATTGGCACCTCTCGAAAGAGTCTGGAGGTTGATATCGGGGCCTACTACTTTGCGGGCCGCATCCATCATTTCAAATGCGTCCTCCTGGCAGTAAAAGTAGAGACTCTGGAAACGGGCTCCGCCTCCAATTTCAAAATTGTCCGTACCTGCCGCAACCGCAGCCTCAAGAGCAGGAATAAAGTCAGCCGTTTTCACCCGTGCGCCGTAACAGGACTGAAACCCGTCACGGAATGACACATCCATAAACTGTATTCTTTTCATAAAACTTCTTTGATGTTTATTTGATCCTATATATCCATCTCTCTGAATACCTATCCATTCAACCGGCCTGGTGCTGCCTGTGCGCAGTAACGGCAGCTGAAATCACCGCAGCCATTCGGGCTGCTTCAAAACCAGAATCAGGCGAACCGGCTTTTTTAGCCTCCTTCGCCCTCTTTTTCTTCCGTTTATCCTCAATATCATCAAGAATCCGTTTTTCCTCTCCAAGCGCATGCTCTTTGAAAATACTGGAGAGCACACTGATGATGACAACCATCAGGACAAGAAAAAGAGAGACGGTGAGCATACCCACCACCATAAGAATAAGACCGTCAAAAACCATAATCGGTTCACTATTTAGTTTGAATAAGCATATGACACAGACAGAACAGTAAAGGGGCTCATAACCACTCGTCAGCCGCGGGACTCCATCGCATGTGCTGAATCGGCCTCAATCTCACGGTGCAGACTGTTGCCATTGGCATCCATGGTGACAATTGCAGGGAAAGCCTCAACATCGAAATGCCACATCGCCTCAGGTACGCCCATCTCCTCAAGAAAATCCACCCCTGTCACCTTTTTGATGCAGGCTGCATAGTACTGGGCTGCTCCGCCGATGGCATTCAGGTAGACGGCACCATGTTCCTGAAGCCCGGCAAGAGTCTTCGGGCCCATTCCGCCTTTGCCGATTATGGCCCTCAGGCCGAGCTTTTCAATGACATCAGCCTGATACGGCTCTTCACGAATCGAAGTTGTCGGTCCTGCAGCAGTCACCCGGTAACTTCCATCACTGTTTTTCAGGACTACCGGTCCGCAGTGGTAAAGAACTCCGCCCTCAACCGAAACGCCTTCAGGCAGGTCGTGATGCATGATGTAGTGGTGAAATGCATCGCGTCCCGTGTGCATGGCGCCTTTGACCATCACAACATCACCCACCTTCAAAGAACGGACAACTTCATCGCTGAGAGGAGCCTCAAGCACCACTTCCCTGCCGGTAAGAGGAATTCCCTCCCCTTCAGCCATCTGTTTGATTTCATCGTTGTCGCGGAACTGCCAGCTGTTGATGGCACCGGTTTCCGGGTTTACAAGAATACCGAGACGGCGGTAAGCCCAGCAGTTGTAGGCCACCGACACAAAAAAGCTTGCCGGCACCCGATGCGCCTTGCCGATTTTGCATCCAAGAAGCGTAGTCTTTCCACCAAATCCCATCGGCCCAATCCCAAAGGTATTGGCAGAGGAAAGTATATCCTCCTCAAGTCCCTGCAGATCAGCATCAGGGTTGGTATCGTCAACCCTGCGGAACAACTGTTTCTTTGCCAGCTCATAGCCGCTGGTACGGTCACCGCCCACGCCTACGCCGATAAACCCGGGACTGCAGCCCTGCCCCTGCGCCTGCCATACTGCATGAAGAAGGCACTTGCGAACACCGTCAATATCACGGGCAGCCCTTCCCAGACCGGGAATTTCAGCAGGTAATGAGTACTGTATGTTTTTATTCTCGCAACCACCGCCCTTCAGAATAAGCCGGACTTCAATGTCGTCCTTATCCCAAGGTTCAAAATGAATGACGGGCACATGGCAACCAAGATTGTTGCCGGAATTTTTACCACTGATGGAGTCAACAGCATTCGGGCGGAGCTTGCCTGTACGGGTTGCCTCGACAACAGCCTCCATGATCTCCTGCTGCATGAAAAGCTGGTCGGCGCCACGGGGAGAATGGATAAAAAAGGTCGGCATTCCGGTATCCTGGCAGACCGGAGCAACCCGATCAACAGCCATGTCAATATTGAGTGCAATAGTCGACATGGAAAGCCCGGCTCGTGAACCCTCCGCTTCAGCGCCAATCGCTTTCTGAATTGCTGTGCGCACATCACTTGGAAGATTGGCAGATGTTTCAGTGATCAGCGAAAGAATTGATTCCCGGAAATGGTTCATCATAAAAANGAAAGGGATTGTTCAGTTCAGAAAATACTCATTCACAAAAAACGAAGAGACGCATTATTTTCATGCCGTCACAACCTTTCCGCCGGCANTCTGTTTGACCAGAAGAACCGGTATGCTGCTTTCACGGAACACAGCTTCGGCAACACTGCCCATCATCAACCTGAGCAGTCCGCTCCGTCCATGGGAACCCATCACGATAAGATCCGCACCCCAAAGGGCAGACTGTTCGGCAATCACCGTGGAGGCGTCCCCGCGAAGAATAAGAATGTCTGCATCCAGTCCCTTCTTTTTTTCAGCCATCAACAGCGACGAGAAGCTTTCAGGGACAACATCCCCATGCTCTGTGCCACTGATGGGAACACCATAACCGGCAGCGGTTTTTGCTGCGATATTTCCAGCATGAAGCACATGGAGAAAACGGACATGAGCCCCGATCCGTCGGGCAAATTCCGTTGCGTAGACAACCGCATTGTGCGAAGCCTCGGAATAATCCGTCGGGCAGATGATCTTTGAGAGATGAATCATGATGAATGGATGGAACTGGAAATGGAACAGGGTCTTACAAACCTTGAATTTAAACTTTTTTTGAACTTAATCTATGAGAGTGTTACCATAAAGATACCAACAGGAATGAACAGAACAGAGCGCACCATCAGCAACAGGGGGAAGACGCATGGACCAGCTGCCCGAAGCACTTCGGAAACCCTCCGCATACAGCCACCTGACAGGTCCTGTTGAGGTAGCTGAAACTCACATTTCATGGGTTTTTCTGGCAGGCGAATACGCCTATAAGGTCAAGAAACCCGTCAATCTCGGCTTTCTTGATTTCTCCACTCTGGAGCAGCGAAAGTTCTACTGCCACGAGGAGCTCCGGCTCAACAGGAGGCTCTGCCGGGAGCTTTATCTCGCAGTCCTCCCCATTGTCAGGAAAGAAGAGGGGCTGTTCATCGGAGGCAGCGGTGAAACGGTGGACTACTGCGTACAGATGCAGCGGTTCGACCGAACCCGGGAGCTTGACCGTCTGCTTGCAGATGGAGAACTGACCAATCAACACATTGACAGGCTCGCCGAAGAGATTGGCGCATTCCACGGGGGGCTTGAACCTTTACCGATGGGGAGCGAATATGGCACTCCGGAAAATCTCATCAAACCCATTCTGCGCAATTTCAGCCATAGCGCTTCCAGTGACCCGGGTGACGCAGAGTGCATCGCACAACTGAAAAAGTGGACCATCGATGAACACGCCGGGCTGAAAGAACAACTTGCAGAGCGAAAACGGATGGGCTTCATCAGGGAGTGCCATGGCGACATGCACACAGGCAACATGGTGGAAAGGGCGGGCAAGATCCTCATATTCGACTGCATTGAATTCAGTCGCGAACTCAGCTGCATCGACATTGTCAGCGACATCCTCTTCCTCTTCATGGACCTTCTCCACAGCGGTGCCACCGGGCTTGGATGGCGGCTCCTGAACCGCTGGCTCTCCATAACCGGCGACTATGCCTCGCTCCCCCTGCTCCGGTTCTATACACTCTACAGGGCCATGGTTCGGGCCAAGGTAACAGCCATCCGCAGCACTCAGGCAACACTCCCTGCAGACAAACAACGCGCCCTCGAAGAGCACCGTTCCTACCTTCGATTTGCTGAAACCCTCACAAAGGAGAGCCAGCCGATGCTCATCATCACCGAGGGGCTGTCGGGAAGCGGGAAAACAACCCATACCGCAGCACTCTCAGAAATGATCGGGGCAGTAAGCGTGCGTTCAGACATTGAACGAAAGAGGCTCGCCGGACTCCGGCCCCTTCAGCGGAGCAGCCGGGAAACAGAACCGTCCATCTACACCGAAGCCAAAACCGGTGAAACCTACAGCGCCCTTCTGGCCATTGCCCTCACCACACTTCAGGCGAATCTTCCAATTATTGTCGATGCCACATTTCTCCGCCAAAGCGACCGGCAGAAGTTCATGGATCTGGCAGAATCTGTCGGGTGCGGCTTCATGATCATGAGCTTTCACGCCCCGCTTGAGCTTCTGAAAGAGAGGGTGGAGAAAAGGGAACAGGAAGCGTCGGACGCAAGCGAAGCGGGAATCGGAGTTCTTGAAGCACAGTACCATAACCGGGAAGCGCTGAGCGCTTCCGAGGAAAGAGTCGCGATACACATCAATACTTCAGAGCCGGTTGATTACAATGAGTTGGCCGGACGCATCACACCTCTATTCCAAACGCCATCCTGATGACATAACCGGCAATAAAACTCAGTGCCGCAACCGTAAAGCTCAATCCAACCATTTCAAGGAAACGCCCCCCGAAAGAAACATTGCGGGCAACAGCGATATAGTAGTTGAAAAACCCTATGACCAGCACGGCGCCGAAAAACGACAGCCCCAGACAGAGATAAATGTCTGTGAGAAACAGATAGGGGGCAACCAGAACCAGAACAGTAAAGGCGTAGGCAATTCCCGTGTAGAGCGCAGCACGCAAAGGATTGTTTCCGTTCGGTTCAGACTTGGTGGAGAGATACTCTGAGGCCGCCATTGACAGTGCTGCAGCAAAACCGGTAATGGAAGCCGTAAGAGCAACCAGGGTGGTATTCTGCAACGCAAAAGTAAGACCCGCAAGCACACCCATCAGCTCAACAAGAGCATCATTCAGACCCAGCACAATTGAGCCCGTATACTGCAGTCGCTCTTCATCCAGAAGAGCCAACAGAGCATCTTCATGCTCCTCCTCATCGCGCATGATGCCGTTCACCTCGGTCATGGAAGCAGGAAGCAGACTGTATGCCGCATGTGCGTTTTTCTCGCCCTTCTCCATCAGCCGAATCCCGAAAGTAAAACCAAAGAGCATACTGACGAGCGTATAGAACCAAATCCTGAAGCGGCCGGGAGCAACATCGCGCCCTGTGTAATGCTTCCAGATGGTATAATGGCGCATCTCGTCATCGGCAATCTGAGCCAGTACCCGACGGTTCTTGACCCCCTTGACCCTGGACGACAGATTTTTATAGATGAAATGCTCGGTGATCTCATTCTTCTGAAACCGCTCAAGCTCCCGGGTATTCACTTCCCTGCTTCTTTTCACTGGACACACTGGTTTACATTGGTTACAGATACCGCTGCTCTCTATCGAGAAAGCGTTGCAGCTTCAATCAGTTCATTCATCCGCTGGACAAAACCGGTTGTTGAGGAAAGATCCCCCTCAAGCAGCAGCGCCCCCTCATAGAGCTGACGGATGGCTGAATTGATAAGCGGATTGTCGGCATTGGCAATCATCATCCCGGAAAGGTTCCTGATGATAGGGTGGCGTGGATTGACCTCCAGAACCTTTTTGGCAGCAGGCATTTCCTGCTGCATCATTTTCATCATCCGCTCCATCTGGCTGTCCATGGCGTCCTTGCCGCCAACAATGGTCACAGGGGAACTCACAAGACGGTGCGACTCCACAACATCGGCAATGTCCTCTCCAAGGGCCTCACGGAACTTCGCAAGCAGTGGCACAAGAAGATTCTCCGCCACAGGCTCCTCGCCTTCCGTCTTCTCCTTTGAAAAATCAATATCTGCCTTCTCAATCGACTTCAGTTGTTTGGAGTCATACTCGTGAATTGAAGGAATGACAAACACATCAACCGGATCGGAAAGAAGCAGCACCTCTATCCCACGGCTCTGAAAATACTCAAGGTTCGGATTGGCAAGCAGCTGCGCCCGTCCTGCGCCTGAATGATAGTAGATCTCCTTCTGCTCCCCGCCCATGCGCGCCACATACTCCTTCAGCGTCACGAACTCCCCTTCCCCGGTCTTTGTGCTTTCAAAGCGGAGCAGCTCAATGAGTTTATCGCGATTCGTAAAATCGGTATTGAGGCCGATTTTGACAATAGGCCCGAACGCCTTGTAAAAAGTCTTGAACTTTTCGGGCTGCTCAACTGCAAGCTCCTCGAACCAGCCAAGAATCTTGGTGGTAAGAATCTGACGGATTTTTGCCATCACCGGGCTTGACTGCACCACCTCGCGCGACACATTCAGCGAAAGGTCTTCGGTATCGACAACGCCGGCAATGAAACGAAGGTATTCGGGCAGAAGATCACGGCACTCATTCTGGATCATCACCTTTTTCACATAAAGCTGCGGACCTTTGTTTTCAAGTTCTCCCTGGCGATACAGCAACTCCATAGGGGCATTCTGCGGCAGGAAAAGAAGAGCCTTGAAACTCACCGCGCCCTCAACCGACACGCTCAGGTAATCAAGGGGATCCTCAAAATCATTGCTGATGAACTTGTAGAACTCATGCACATCACCCTCCTGCAGCTCGCTTTTCGGTCGCTGCCAGAGTGCCGTCACGCTGTTGAGCTGCTTCTCACCGAGATATATCGGGAAATCAACAAAGTTCGAATACTTTTTGATGACCTGCTCAACCCGGTACTCTTCCGCAAACTCCTTGTACTCCTCTTTCAGGGTGAAGGATATTCTCGTTCCGCGCTCCTTCTTCTCAATCTTCTCGATTGTATAGGTTCCCTGACCAGATGACTGCCACCGCAGCCCTTCAGAACCCTCTTGCGCACTTCTGGTTTCAACCGTAACATTTTCAGTCACCATGAATACCGAGTAGAAACCAACACCAAACTGGCCTATCAGGTTACCGTCGAGCTCTTTCTTCTGCTCTTGAAGCGACTGCATAAATCCGAGCGTCCCCGACTTTGCCACGGTTCCAAGGTTTGCAATCAGCTCATCTTCACTCATGCCGATGCCGCTGTCTTCAATCACAAAAAGAAGCTTCTCCTTGTCAAGGGTAATATGAATGGCATCCTCTCCGGCGGCAGCCATAAGTCCCCCGTCGGTCAGCGAACTGAAGCGGGCTTTGCTGAGGGCATCGGCAGCATTGGAAACAAGCTCACGAAGGAATATTTCCGGATGAGTATAGAGGGAATGAACAATAAGGTCCAGCAGCTGCTTCATTTCAGCTTTGTACTCAAACTCCTGAACAGGCGCATTGGTTTTTTTACTCATGGTCGTTATGGTCTTCTCTTGTCGTTCTTGATATAAAAATTCAAACAGTTTTCAGCGCTCCGCTCAGGTGCGGCGAAGCTTCTTTCGGGCAGCAAGCTCACCCTCATACACCCGTTTGACACCGTCTCCCAGCGCCTTCTCAATATCACGGATATTTGAGACAAGACGCGCAAGTCCCGGCATCTCAACCGATGCAGCCTGGTCGGAACCCCACGAAGCACGGTCCAGGGTCACATGCCGCTCAATGAACCGGGCACCCAGAGCCACCGCTGCCCATGTGGTCGGCAATCCGGTTTCATGGCCACTGTATCCTACCGGAACCGAAGGGTATTTTGCCTGAAGGGCGGGAATCATGTTCAGGTTCAGCTCTTCTACCGGACAGGGATAGGTGGAATTGGTATGGGCAATCAGAAGATTCTCACAGCCAAGCTCCTGAACCGTCCCTTCTATCTCCTCCATGGTCGACATGCCGGTGGAAACAATCAGTGGCCTGCCGGTCTGGCGGGTTTTACGGAGCAGGGGAAGATCGGTCAGAGCAGCTGAAGCCGCTTTGTAACATGGAGGCTCAAACTCCTCCATGAAATCCACCGCTTCCTCATCCCAGCAGGAGGCAAACCAGAGAATACCCTGCTGGCGGCAATACCGGTCAATCTCCTGATACTCTTTCATACCGAACTCAACACGGTAGCGATAATCAATATATGACATCCGGCCCCAGGGAGTATCCCGCTCAATATCCCGCTGACTTTCAGGAACACAGAGATCCGGAGTTCTTTTCTGGAACTTCACGGCATCGCAACCAGCAAGAGCCGCCCCTTCAATCAGCTGCTTTGCAGCATCAAGTGAACCATTATGGTTGATGCCAATTTCCGCGATGACAAAGACAGAATCCGCCGGGCCAACCTTTTTATTACCAATGGAAATTTCCTGCATACTCAAACATAAATGAATAAAAAATCTCTACCTGAATATCAACCAGCCTGCAGGCGGAGCCGAAGCAGCCACTCTGCAAAATCCCTGAAAGCCCCATCCCCCCCGTCAGCCTCGCACCGGTAATGGGCAAGAGGCATAACAAAACCCGTCGCATCTCCGGGACAGGCCGTCAGCCCTTCGGCAGCAATAGCCTCCATAATCTCCACATCGTTGACATCATCACCAATATAGGCCAGCTCCCTCAGTTCAAGGCCGGTTTCCCGCAGAACCTCAATGAGCTTGGCCCCTTTATCTTTTACGCCGAGATAAAGCCGCTGTATTTTCAGCTTTTCCGCCCTTTTCATGAGGCTCGGCGACACCTCCCCCGTCATGATGGCGGTCTCAATTCCCTCATGCCGCAGCCGCTCCACCCCCATACCGTCCCGGATGGAATACCGCTTCATCACCTCTCCCGACTCACCGTAATAGACCCCGTTATCGGTAAAAACTCCATCATTGTCGGAAATGAGCAATTTGATTCTGCAGGCTCGCCGTACAAGCGATTCTTGTGTCAGTGACGGCATACGGGAATTCTCCGGGAATAGGGCTAAAGGTTGTAACCGCTGAATATAGGACATTTTCCACATTTCAGAACCCATGCCAAAAAAAAGAGTAGAGGCCCGCCCCTGTTATCAACAGGTTATCAACATTTTATAACCATCCGGACGAAGCGTCATCGGTATACCGATAAAAATCAACGCCGAACAGAAAAAAAAGAAACGAACCGGTAAATCCTTTAAGAAAAACAACTTAGGTATTCATATTTCAGAGTTCCCACCACAACGCCACGGCTGGAGCACCACCTTGGCGGAACGGCCGGAAATGTTATCAACACCCTGAAGGAGCCGCTACGCCTTTGCTGACAGCAGTTTCCGGCATGCCTTGAGCTCCTTGACCCTCTCCGGTCCCGCTTTGGGATATTGAAGATTGAAACTCCTGAAAAGATTGAGGATGATTGAGGAAACAATCAACCGGGCGGTTTTCTTGTCGTCGGCAGGCACAATGTACCAGGGCGCATCTTTGGAAGATGTCTCCGACAGGCAGCTGGCATAGGCATGCATGTACTCATCCCAGAATCTTCGTTCCTCAATATCGGCCATGCTGAACTTCCAGTTCTTTTCCGGTCTGTCAATCCGCTTGAGAAACCGTTTTCGCTGCTCTTCGGGGGAAAGATGGAGAAAAAACTTGACCACCCTTGTGCCATTGGCCGTGAGATGGCGTTCCAGATCATTGATGGAACGGTACCGCCCCTGCCAGACCTCTTCCGTCGGGATTCCGACACCGGCAACCCCCTCGCTTTCCATGATTTCGGGATGCACACGGGCAATAAGCACCTCTTCATAATAAGAGCGGTTGAAAATGCCGATATGTCCCCGCTCAGGAAGGACTGCATTGCTCCTCCAGAGGAAATCGTGTTCGTACTCTTCAATGGAGGGGTGGCGAAAACTGTGGACACTGCATCCCTGAGGATTGATGCCGGTCATCACATGGCGTATGCAGCTGTCTTTACCGGCAGCGTCCATGGCCTGAAAAATCAGCAGGACGGCATAACGGTTGTCGGCATAAAACACCTGCTGCAGCTCCGAGAGCTCGGAAACATGCTCCCGGAGCATCTCGTGATAGTTGGAAGTTGAAGCATACACCGGAGAAATCAGTGCCGGATACTCCGAAAGATCAACCCTCACATCCGGCAGCACACGAAACCTTCCTGCATCAAAATCACTGTCCATTACTGTGGCTCCCCAGGCTGTCCATCACTGCAGATTGTGGACCCGTCCACCGTCCGGGCTTACTCTACAGGAGCGAAAACCTTGTTGTAATTGTCAATAGAATGAAGAATACTCTTTTGAGCAATCTCGGCATTCTGGAACTGTTCCACAAGCACCGTCTTCTTCTCAAGCGCCTTATACTCCTCAAAAAAGTGCTGCAGCTCGGAATTGAAGTGGGGAGAGAGCTCGGAAATGTCCTGAATCTGGCTCATGCTCATGTCATCTTCCGCAACGGCAATGATCTTGTCATCACCCTCTCCATGGTCAATCATGCGCATCACACCTATCACCCTTGCCCGAACCATGCACATCGGAACAATCTGGCACTGTGAAATAACCACAATATCCAGCGGATCATGGTCATCACCAAGAGTCTTGGGAATGAAACCGTAGTTGGCAGGATAGAACACGGAGGAAAACAGAACCCGGTCAAGCTTCAGCATACCGGTTTTCTTGTCAAGCTCGTATTTGGTCTTGCTGCCTTGGGATATTTCAATGATTGCATTGACAATTTTGGGGCAGTCCTCTCCTATCTCAACATGATGCCAGGGATTGAAATTCATGGGTGTAGGGAATGGTTAACAGGTTGAAGTGCATGCATACAAAAAAGCTGTGCCAGTATAGCATTTTTTTGGAGAACCTGCCATAGGTTAGCCCTCTTCTTTGTATCTTTGAGGCCATTGTCAACTTCGCAACCGCTTCCGGTACCAGCCGCCAGAAAAGACCTGAATGGAATTACATAAAGAGATCGCCAGACGCAAAACCTTCGCCATCATCAGCCACCCCGATGCCGGCAAAACAACACTGACCGAAAAGTTTCTCCTCTTTGGTGGTGCCATACAGACAGCCGGGGCGGTTAAAAGCAACAAAATCCACAAAAGCGCAACGAGCGACTTCATGGAGATTGAAAAGCAGCGGGGCATTTCCGTAGCCACATCTGTCATGGGGTTTGAATACGGCGGCAAACGGATCAATATTCTCGACACCCCCGGCCACAAAGATTTTGCTGAAGATACTTACCGCACCCTCACCGCCGTTGACAGCGTCATTCTCGTTATCGACTGCGTCAAAGGGGTAGAAGAACAGACCGAGCGGCTGATGGAAGTATGCCGGATGCGCCACACACCGGTGATCATCTTCATCAACAAAATGGATCGGGAGGGGCGCGACCCATTTGAACTGCTTGATGAACTCGAGCACAAACTCGAAATCCAGGTACGGCCTCTCACCTGGCCTATCAGCCAGGGGCAGTCGTTCCAGGGGGTCTACAATCTCTACGAGAACAGCCTCAATCTCTTTCGCCCAGGCAGTTCAAAAATCAACGAAAATCTCATCAGCATCAGCAATCCCCTTGACCCGGAACTGGAAAAATGGGTACCTGAAAGCCACTGCTGCAAACTACGAGACGACATTGCCCTCATTGAAGGAGTCTATGAACCCTTTGAACGGGAACTCTACCGCGACGGACTGCTCGCTCCGGTATTCTTTGGCAGTGCCGTCAACAATTTCGGAATCCGCGAACTCCTTGAAACATTCCTCGCCATTGCCCCCAGTCCCGAAAAGAGAGAGGCGGAGGAACGCATGGTACTTGCTGAAGAAACACCCATGTCCGGGTTTGTCTTTAAAATCCACGCCAACCTTGACCCCAACCACCGCGACCGTACGGCATTCTTCAAAATATGCTCCGGCCGTTTTGAACGGAACCGGTTCTATACCCATACCCGGCTGCAGAAAAAGGTCCGCTTCTCAAGCCCGACCCACTTCATGGCAAATGAAAAAAGCATCATCGACGACGCCTGGCCGGGAGATGTCATCGGCCTGTACGACAACGGATCACTCAAAATAGGCGACACGCTCACCGAAGGGGAAGAACTGCACTTCCGTGGCATACCCAGCTTCTCACCTGAAATCTTCAAGGCGCTGGAAAACCGCGACCCCATGAAGCAGAAGCAGCTTGACAAGGGCATACGCCAGCTCACCGAAGAGGGGCTCGCCCAGCTCTTCATCCAGTTCGGCAACCGCAAAATCATCGGCACCGTCGGAGAACTGCAGTTCGATGTCATCAAATTCCGTCTGGAGCACGAATACAATGCCCAGTGCGACTTCAGCCCCCTGCGATACCACAAGGCATTCTGGGTTACCGGAACAAACGAAGAGATGCTTGAAGAGTTTCTCCGCCGCAAAAGCGGAGCCATCGCACTTGACCGCGACGAACAGCCTGTTTTCCTCGCTGAAAGTGAATGGATGCTCAAAGTAGCCCGCGAAGACTACCCCGAGCTTCAGTTCCACACCACCTCCGAATTCAGCGGAACCCTGTAGAAGCAGGGAAAGACTCACACCGGAACAAACTGCTCCAAATTGATACGCACATCTGCCAGTACTCCTCCCTCGCCCAAGTCGCCGAGAGTCGGAGCCACCGGCTCCTTTCAGGAGTTCATACCGAAGCACTGACGGCTGGCACGGGATTTGCTTAACTGAATATACCCCGGGACACATTCACCAGAGGTATCAGAGCAATGCTGCCAATGCGAATCGCCATACACTCACCTCAAGGAAACTGCAGCTATGCCACGGTTGAGGAGATGCCTGAGGGTATGCTGAAGGGTTTTGCTGCGTGGATGCTCTATACCGGCAACAGGTGCGTCACACTCCAGGACACCATCATTGCTATTGAAGGGGGGATGGAAGATCAAGCACTTCCTGCACTTTACCAGTCAGATTCCTGACGGAAAAAGGTTTCTGGAGAAAATTCAGCCCTTCACCCGCTACACCCTTCTCCCCGATGATATCAGCAGTATACCCCGACATGAAAACAGCCCGCAATGCAGGATGAGTTTCCAGAAGCGCCCGGTGCAAGTCGCCCCCGTTCATGGCGGGCATGATGACATCCGTCAGAAGGAGATCAATGCCGGCTGCATGCCGGCGCGCAACCTCCAGAGCCTCGGAGGGAGACGAGGCGGTAAGAACGGTAAATCCCTCACCGCGAAGAACAAAAGCGCAGAGCCGCAGAATATCAGCCTCATCCTCAACAACAAGAACAACCTTGCCCCCACCTTCTGAACTCTTTTGGTGGGAAACGGCTGAATGCGTCTGAGTATTTGCCGCAACTGTGCATTCCGGAATACAGACAGTGAACCGGCTGCCCTTTTCAGGCTCGCTCGACACATCAAGAAACCCTCCATTCTGCCTCACAATGCCGTACACTGTCGAAAGGCCCAGACCGGTTCCCTTTCCGATATCTTTTGTCGTATAAAACGGCTCAAAAATACGATGTATCATCTCGGGAGACATTCCTTTGCCGGTATCCGTCACTGAAAGAGAAAGATAGCTGCCGGGCTTGCGCTCCATGACACCGGCTGAAACATCTTTCTCGGGCTGAGTGAAGCGCCGCGTCTCAATGGTAATGGTTCCGGAGCCTGAAATGGCATCCCGTGCATTGACAAAAAGGTTTGCAATAATCTGGTCAATCTGTGAGGGATCGATTTTCACCCTGCCCCCATCCGCTCCGGGAAGCCACCTGAGCTCGATATTTTCACCAATCAGTCTCCTCAGAAGGCCAAGCGTACCGTCAACGGACTCGTCAAAATCAAGCACTTTTGGAAGAACAACCTGACTGCGGGCGAAGGCAAGAAGCTGACGGGTGAGATTATCAAGTCGCTGCGTTGCACCAAGGATAGCCTCCAGATTGCCGTATCGCTCATCCTCGGGCCCCATCCCGTCAGAAAGCATTTCAGCGTGACCGAGAATAACGGCCAGCATGTTGTTGAAATCATGCGCTATTCCTCCTGCAAGCTTGCCGACAACCTCCATTTTCTGGGACTGCAGCAGCTGCTGCTCAAGGCGCGCCGCATCCTCTTCAGCTTTTTTTCTCGCGGTAATGTCAACACCGGTGCCAATAATGAACGGCTCGCCGTCAATGATGACCCGGTGGCCCGTCATCAAAAGCCAGAGATAATCCGGGCCACCATGCAGCAGCACGCGTCTCTCGGCAATATCCTCTTCCCCGGTCAGCATAATCTGCTGTATCCCGGCAAGAGCCGCCTCTCTGTCGTCAGGATGAAAGGTTTCAATGGCATTGAAAACAGCCATCCCTTCATCCGTCTCACCAACAATGACATCACGCTGAAACGCATTCCAGCGGACATACTTTCCCTGACTGTCAAGCATGTAAAATGCGCCCGGAATGGACTCGATGATATGGCGGGTTATTGCGGACGCTCTTTCAGCATCATGGCTTTGGGGCATGGGGGCTCCAGAAGACTAAGTTGACCGGCAAAGAACTGAGCGAAAAAAAAGGCGACTGCGGAACCTGCCGTAATCGCCTCCTGTTGTCGGGGTGGCGGGACTCGAACCCACGACCTCTGCGTCCCGAACGCAGCACTCTACCATCTGAGCCACACCCCGATTTTTCCCATGTGCCCTAGGGCAGATTCGAACTGCCGACCTTTAGTTCCGGAAACTACTGCTCTATCCACTGAGCTACAAGGGCCTGATTGTCACTACTCGAAAAAACCCCAACTGAATCAGGATTGTGAAGATAACAATTTTTTTGTCCTCAAGAACATTTTTCTGCTTCAGCCGCCTTCACAATTCCCTCTGCGGCGAGGTTTGCGCTCATGACCGCTCCGCCCATGGAATCATAATAAAGCTGACGGGAAAAACCGCCAGCAAGAAAGAGGTTCCTGACCGGCGTCACCTGTGTCGGCCGGTACTGCTCCATGCCCGGCAGAGGCGCATAGACTGAATGAGGAATTCTGACAACCGTCGACTTGAGGATGGAGGCGCCCCGGGAGGTTGCCGGATAGCAGTTTCTCACACTCTCGTCCACCCGCCGGACAATCTCGGCATCGGTAAGCTGCATGAGAGGGGCCGCAGGGGCCACACAGAACTCCATACGGCTCTTTCGGGTGAACGGCTCGCCCCGTAGAGTCCGGTACTCCGGCGTCGTTCGGGCAAGGTTGGCATAGACGGGTATCACCCCATCAGGGCTGAAGAGCACATTGTCGGCCGGGGTGATTTCACGATCATACCAGAGCTGTACGGAAATGACAGGCACCCCTTCAAGATGCTCAAGCACCTTGAAAAACCGGTCATGCNCTTTCAGACTCTCAGGCAGTACCCGATTGAGATTGTGGATCGGCAGAGCCGAAAGATAGTAGTCGGCAGTCAGAATCTCACCGTTTTTGAGCTGGACACCCTTGATTTCGCCCCCCTCATAGAGCAGTTCGTCTACAGCCGCATCGCTGCGGAACTCTGCCCCCCGTGAAGTGGAGTGGTCAACAAGCGGCTTATGGAGATATTCCGAAGGAGCTCCTTTCAGAAAACCCATGCGTGAAGCATCGGGAATGCGATAGAATGTTTCGGTGACATCAAGAATGATTTTGGCTGATATCTCCTCCGGCGGAATGAACTTGAGCGCAAGCGACATCGGCCTGAACATGGTGTTCATCAGCCGTTTCCCGAACTTCTTCTCCTCCGCCCAATCGGCAAAGCTGAGATGATCCTGTGTCGGGGCGTAACGGTCCTGGTGGAGGGCAAGAGGAATGAGCGAACGGGAAAAGGCGGCCATCTCACCGAAAGAAAAATGACGGTTCCCGATAATGGCAGGAAGCAGATGGAGCGGACTCGGCAAATCCCATGTATTGAAGGTGAAATCCCCACCTCCAGCAAGCGTATAGGTAAGCTTGTGCTCCTTCCACAGCACCGCGTGATAGGTCTTGATCTCTTTCATGAGATCATACAGCACGCCGTATGCGCCAAAAAAGCAGTGTGTCCCTGACTCAATCCAGTCACCTTCATCATCCTTCCATGAGGCAACCTTTCCTCCATACCTGCCGAGCTTTTCCAGAACCTTCACATCAAAGCCCCTGTCAGTCAGCCGTTTTGCCGCTGTCAGGCCGGCAAGGCCGCCGCCAAGAATCAAAACCGATTTTTTTTGTCCAGTCATAACTACGGTACTTCTCAATTGCATGGGAACAAACCGATACAGGCCCGCCCCATAGGTTCAGAAAGTCGTGCGACCCTCCATGGCCCGCGAAAGGGTCGCCTCGTCAATAAACTCAAGTTCTGCACCAACGGGGATTCCACGGGCTATTTTTGTCACCATGATGCCAAGGGGAGCAATGAGCCGTGAAAGATAGAGCGATGTCGTTTCCCCCTCAACCGTCGGATTGAGCGCAAGAACAATCTCCCTCACCTCCCCGCCCTCTTCTGGCTGAAGACGCTGGAGCAGTTCACGGATGTTGATGTCGTCAGGGCCAATGCCGTCAAGCGGGGAAATCACCCCATGCAGAACATGGTAGAGCCCTTTGTAGTGAGCGGTTTTTTCAAAAGCAAGAACATCAACCGGAGACTCGACAACGCATATCACACTCTGGTCGCGGCCCTGTCCGGTGCATATTCGGCAGGGATCGGCATCTCTGTCAGTCACATTCTGGCATATCGAACACCGGACAACAAGGTCTTTTGCATCAAGCAGCGCAGAAGCAAGCCGCTCGGCCTCCAGCCGTGGCTGCTGCAGCACATGCATTGCAAGCCGCCGTGCCGTTTTGCGACCGACACCGGGAAGCTTGGCAAACGCATCAATAAGGGCTTCAATCGCGGCCGAAGTATAACGCATCGGGGAAATTATTTACCCATGTTTTTCAGGATGTCGGCAGGATTGATCATTCCCCCCGCAACCTTGGCAATCTCCTCCTGAGAGACGCGTCCGGACTCCTCAATCGCACTGTTCACAGCCGCAAGCACCAGATCCTGAACCATTTCGCGGTCATCCATGATGTCGGGATCAATGGCAAGGCTGAGGAGCCGCTGCCGGCCATTGACACTCACCTTCACCATTCCGCCACCGGCTTCCCCGTGGGTCACTGTTTTTTCCAGCTGTTTCTGCACATCCTGCATCTTTGCGCCAGCCTGCTGGATCTGTTTCATCATATCGCCTAAATTCGGCATCTCCATTTCTCAGTCCCGTTTACGGGTTCAAAAATCCATTCACTCTTTCCTGCGCAGTGCAAGGTATATCTTTTCAAGAATATCTTCAGTGGTCAGTTTGTACTTCGCAAGAAGATCATCGGGCTTGCCCGACTCGCCAAAACGGTCGTCCACGGCAACCATTTCTATTGGCACGGGAATGTTCCGGGCACAAACACCGGCCACGGCATCCCCGAGACCGTTGTACACCTGATGCTCTTCGGCGGTTACGATAGCTCCGGTATCATGCGCAGCACGAACTATGGCCAAGGTGTCAATCGGCTTGATGGTATGCATATTGATAACTCTGACGCCAACACCCTCCTTTTCAAGAATCCGGGCAGCCTCAAGAGCCTTCCACACCATAATGCCGCAGGCAATGACCGTCACATCCTTTCCGGCATGAAGCTCTATGGAGCGACCAATTTCAAACCCATCCGAATCAAGGGAAAAGTCCGGAATACCGGGCCGTCCAAAGCGGAAATAAACAGGCCCCTCGTAAGCGGCTATGGCTCTGGCTGCCCGTTTGGTCTCGCTGTAGTCCGCCGGCACAACAACCGTCATTCCCGGAAGACCGCGCATGATTCCCACATCTTCAAGAATCTGGTGAGTCGCACCATCCTCTCCCAGAGTCAGTCCGGCATGTGAGGCGCATATCTTTACATTGAGATTGGAATAGCAGACCGACTGGCGAATCTGGTCAAAGACACGGCCGGTGGCAAAGACGGCGAAACTGGCAGCAAAGGGGATTTTCCCCGTCGTGGCAAGGCCGGCGGCCATGGAAACCATGTTCGCCTCGGCAATACCGGTTTCAATGAAACGATCAGGGAATTCGTCTCTGAAATGGTTCATATTGAGTGAGCCAGTCAAATCGGCGCAAAGGGCCACTACTGAAGGGTTCTCCCTTCCAATTTCAAGAAGGGCCTCGCCAAATCCTGTACGGGTTGCCTTGTTGCCGCGCGAAACATATTGCCCGGGGGCGACCTCGATGTTATTTTCTCCCATTGCAGTCAGAATAGCATATAGTTATTAAAAACACTTCTGCCCCTGTTCAAAAGCGGGCCGAACCCACCCAGGACCTTACGATGCGAGTTGAATATAAGCATACAGAAATAGCGGTAAAAAAAAAACTGGGGCAAAACTTCCTCACTGACAGCAACATCACCCGCAAAATTGTTGCCGCCTCCGGAGCGCTCCCGACAGAGCGCATTCTTGAAATCGGGCCCGGATTCGGCGCACTGACCAAGGAAATCTCCGCCCTCACCCCCCACTTTACCGCAGTAGAAAAGGATCGGGCACTGGCGGCATTCATCCGCCGGGAGTACCCCTCTCTTCAGATGATTGAAGCTGACTTTCTTGATCTCGACCTTGAAGAACTTTCCACAGACGGGCCATTGCGGGTTCTGGGCAATATTCCCTACTCCATCACCACCCCGATCATCTTCAAACTGCTTGAGGCCCGCCACAACATTCTCTCCGCCACACTGATGATGCAGCATGAGGTTGCGCTCCGCCTCACCGCCAAGCCATCAACAAAAGAGTACGGGATTCTGGCCGTTCAGCTGCAGTCCTTCTGCACTGTTCGCTATCTCTTCAAGGTGGGACGGAAAGTGTTCAAACCCCAGCCGAATGTTGACAGCGCCGTCATCTCAATGACGCCGAAAAAAGAAAGCCCGGTAGAGAACCCCCTTGCATACAGGCAATTTGTACGGACTGCCTTCCACCAGCGGCGCAAAACACTGCTGAACAATCTGCGCGACTCCTATGACCTTTCATCCCTCACCCCCGAAACCCTCAAACTCAGGGCAGAAGCGCTGAGTATCGAAGAGTTCATCACACTGTTCTCACAACTCCGGCCATTGGAGGCACTCTCCACCGGGGAAGGGAAAAAACCTTAACAGGGAAATAACAATTGTTTCCTTGGAGCGCCCTTTTTTTTTTAGTTACCTTAGGGCGCTTCCACAGAAAAAAAGAAACTATCCATGATAAAGAGTATCGACCACATTGCAATTGCCGTCACCAATCTTGATGATGCCCTGAAAACCTTCACTTCCCTCCTGGGCAGCAGAGAAAACGAGGTACGCGTTGAAGAGGTCCCGACAGAAGGCGTCCGGGTGGCATTCCTTCCCGTCGGCGGCACAAAAATCGAACTTCTCGAGCCAATGAATGAGGAGAGCCCCATAGCAAAGTATCTGGAGAAAAACGGCGGCGGCATTCACCACATTGCCTTCAATACCGACAGCGTTGCCGAAGAACAGGAACGCGTCAAGGGTACCGGCATAAGAACACTCGGAGAAGTGCGCCATGGTGCAGGCGGAAAGGATATTCTTTTTCTCCACCCGAAAGACACCGGCAGAGTCCTCGTGGAACTTTGCAGCAAAAAGACCCCGGAAACAGCAGCCGACTGAACCCCGCCAACATCCAAAAAAGCTCCAATACAGCTCAAATGACACACTCTCCTCCCGCCCTCTCCTTCAGTGAATTTCCCCCGATCAGCCAGCAGGAGTGGCAGGCAAAAGCCGAAGCCGACCTCAAAACAACGCCATACGGGCGGATAGTGTGGAATACCCCTGACGGCTTTCAGCTCGAACCATGGTACAGCACCCGAAATTCTGCCACACAGATTCCCGTTCCCCCGAAAGGGAACACAGGCGCCATGCACAGCTGCCGAAGAATACTTGTGCGCGATTTCTCCAAAGCAAACAGCGCCTGCCTTGAAGCCCTGCGGGAGGGCGCCACGGCACTTGAACTCTTCTTTACCGATCCGCTTCCTCTCAATCCAGCCATAGTTGACCGGATGATGGAGAATATTGATACCGCACTGGTGCCAATCTGGTTTTCCGGAGCCATCAATCACGCCGCTCTGCTGGGAATGCTCGTTGAAACAGAGGCGTTCGAAAGCAACAGGGGCGGACTGCTTACCCCCGCTCCACTCTCCTGCCCGCGTAACGAAATTGACCGTCTTCATACCGGTACCCGGCTGCCGGAATTCCACACCATCTCCATCGATACAGTTCCCTTCCATGAAGAGGGGGCAACAGCCGCTCTGGAAATAGCCCTGGCCCTTGCCGGTGCCAGTGACGCATTAAACCGGCTCAGCCATGCAGACATACCTGCAGCTGAACTCACCCGCACAATGGTCATCATCATGGCTGCCGGCACGAGCCACTTCACTGAACTGGCAAAACCCAGAGCCTTCCGGGCCCTCTTTGGACATATTCAGAAGGCCTATGGCGACACTTCGGGCACCACTCCCGCACTTTTTGCCAGAACATCACGGCTGAGCAGCTCAGTGCTCGACCCCTATACGAACCTGCTCCGCCTCACCACCCAGACCCTCTCCTCGATGCTTGGAGGCTACGGCACACTCCAGATGGAACCCTTTGAAGGCGGGCTCACAACCCAAAAGGATGCGGCCAACGAAACCACCGCCTGCATTCCTCTTATTCTCGGGCGTGAAGCCGGCCTTGATGAGACCACTGACCCGGCTGAAGGCTCGCCTTTCATTGAAACCCTTACCACAAAGCTGGCACAAAAAGCATGGGAACTCTTCACCGCCATTGAGGCTGAAGGCGGCCTCCTTAAAGCCATTGAAAGCGGCACAGTCGCCGCCATGACTGCCGAACGGAAAGAGGCACAATCAAAGGAGCTGCGCAACCGCAAAGCAACAATCATAGGCGTCAACCGATATCCAGCAGAACTGAGTGCCAGCCAGCAGCAGAACCGTGAAGCACTGCTCCAGGCTGTCCTTTCAGCTCCTGCCGCAAGCAGAACAGCCCCGTTCGAACTGCTCCGGCTACAAGCTGAAAGCTACCGGGCTGAGGCTGAAAAAACCCCATCCGTCTTTATCTGGATGGCGGGAGACAAGGCAATAAGCAGGAGACAGGCTGCATTTGCCGAAGACTTTTTTCTCTGCGGAGGTTTTACCATTGCCGGTGAGGCACACCTCACTCCCGATGAAAACTCAGTTGCCACCGCCCTTTTCAACGGCCCGGCAATCGTCGTCCTCTGCATGGCAGACAATGAGAAGGCTGCAGCCGGGCTCATCAGCCTCCTGAAAACCCGAAATCCCGAAATCATCCCCGTCATGGCAGGCCGCCCCCCCGAGAACCATACCAACCTTCTTGAAGGCGGACTCGACAGCTTTATCTATACAGGAGTTGATGTCGCAGCAATGCTTGAGGCATACCACCGTAAAACAGGAATACAATGAGACCCGATTTTTCATCAACAGACATCTTCGCCGGAGCGGCTCCTGCCCCACCCGAACCATCCAGGCCCGACTACCTGAAAAGCGCCCCCGGCTTTGCCCCATTTACAGCAGGGCCATACTCCACCATGTACGCAACCCGCCCCTGGACCATTCGCCAGTATGCAGGATTTTCAACAGCGGAAGAGTCGAACCTCTTCTACAGAAAAAACCTTGCCGCAGGCCAGAAAGGCCTCTCCGTTGCCTTTGACCTTCCAACCCACCGCGGCTACGATTCCGACCACGAACGGGTTGTAGGCGATGTCGGCAAAGCCGGTGTAGCTGTTGACTCAGTCGAAGACATGAAAATCCTCTTCGACAGCATTCCCCTCGCCGACATATCAGTCTCCATGACCATGAACGGAGCCGTCCTTCCCGTCATGGCGTTCTACATTGTTGCCGCCGAAGAGCAGGGCGTTGCGCCGGAAAAGCTCAGCGGAACGATTCAGAACGACATCCTCAAGGAGTTCATGGTCCGCAACACCTACATATACCCCCCGGCCCCATCAATGCGCATTATTGCCGACATCTTCCGATACACTTCACGGAACATGCCGAAATTCAACTCCATAAGCATTTCGGGCTACCACATGCAGGAAGCCGGTGCCACCGCCGAATTGGAGCTCGCCTTCACTCTTGCCGACGGGCTGGAATACCTGCGTACCGGCCTGGAAGCGGGCCTCGACATTGACGCCTTCGCTCCCCGTCTCTCCTTTTTCTGGGCAAGCGGCATGAACTACTTCACCGAAATCGCCAAACTCAGAGCCGCACGCATGCTCTGGGCTAAAATCGTACAGCGGTTCAACCCCAAAAACCCGAAATCCCTGATGCTCCGTTCCCACACCCAGACCTCAGGGTGGAGCCTCACAGAGCAGGACCCCTTCAACAACATTGCCCGTACCTGCCTTGAAGCCATGGCCGCAGCGCTAGGACACACCCAGTCGCTGCACACCAACGCACTTGACGAAGCAATCGCCCTTCCCTCCCCCTTTTCAGCCAGAATTGCCCGCAACACGCAGCTCTACCTGCAGGAAGAGACCGACATCACCCGGTGCATCGACCCCTGGGCCGGTTCGCACCATGTTGAAGCCCTCACCTCCAGCCTAGCGGAAAAAGCATGGGAGATCATCACACAAATTGAGGCTGCAGGAGGAATGGTGAAAGCCATAGAACAGGGAATCCCGAAACTGCAGATTGAAAAAGCCGCAGCGGAGAAGCAGGCCCGCATCGACCGCGGAGAAGACTGCATCATCGGGGTCAACAGCCACCATAGCGGCAGAAAAACCGACATTGAACTGCTTGAGGTCGACAACACCATAGTGCTTGAAAAACAGATCCGCCGCCTTGAAACCCTCCGCACTGAACGCGACGCACAGGGCGTTGAAAGCGCACTTCAGGCACTCACCAGCTGCGCGGAATCGGGAGAGGGAAACCTGCTGGAGCTGGCTGTTGAAGCAGCACGAAGGCGGGCGACGCTGGGAGAAATTTCTTCAGCCTGTGAAACGGTGTTCGGACGGTACCGCTCATCGGTCAGGCTCAACACCAATGTCTATCAGGCCGGTATGGAACAGAACGCCCTCTTCAACGAAGCACGGGAACTGACAGAAAAGGTTACCGGGCAGGAAGGAAGAAGACCCCGCATCATGGTGGCCAAAGTCGGTCAGGACGGCCACGACCGCGGAGCAAAAGTGATTGCAACCGGATTTGCCGACATAGGATTCGATGTCGACATCAGCCCCCTCTTCCAGACGCCGGCGGAAGTGGTGCAGCAGGCACTTGACAATGATGTTCACCTCATCGGTGTCTCAAGCCTCGCCGCCGGCCATAAAACCCTTATACCAAAGATCATTGAACTTCTTCGGGAAGCAGGCCGCGAAGACATTCTGGTGATTGCCGGAGGCATCATTCCCGAACGCGACCACGCATTCCTCCATGAACAAGGAGTCGCAGGCATTTTCGGCCCCGGAACCGTCATTGCCGAAGCAGCCATCAGCATTCTCAACCTGATGCTCAAACAGAGCGGCAACTGATGGCTCCCTCGCCCGGCCAGCCCACCACCGGCATGGATGCAGAAAGCATCGCCGAAGCCATCATGGCCGGTTGCCGCCAGACTCTCGCCCGCGCCATAACGCTGGTGGAGTCAGCCAAAGAGGAGCATCAGGAAAAAGCTCACGCGGTGCTCGACCTCTGCCTTGCAAAACAGAGAGAGAGTATGGTCATTGGCATTACAGGGTCCCCCGGAGCAGGCAAAAGCTCCTTCATCGAAGCGCTGGGAGAGGAGATCATCCACAGGGGGCTCACGCTTGCAGTCCTCTGCATAGACCCCAGCAGCCGCCGGTCGGGAGGGAGCATCCTCGGCGACAAGGCCCGGATGGAAAAACTCTCCACCCGGCCCGAAGCATTCATTCGCCCTACCCCTTCATCGTGCCATCTTGGGGGAAGCGGCCCGAGAACACACGAAACAATCATGCTCACCCGTGCGGCAGGCTACGATGTCATTCTTGTGGAAACAGTGGGAGTCGGGCAGTCGGAAGTACAGATAGAGAACATGACCGACTGCATTCTTCTGCTTATGCTGCCCGGTTCAGGTGATGAACTGCAGGGCATCAAACGCGGCATCATGGAAATAGCCGACATCATCTGCATCAGTAAAACAGACGGCCGGCAGGAACAGATTGCCTCGCTTGCACAGGCCGATTTTGAAGCTGCGCTCGGCATGCTGCCCCCGAAACACGAAGGACGACAAAGAAAAGTACTGCTGACCTCCGCCCTGAATGGAAAGGGTATAACTGAAAGCTGGGAAGAGATCATTGCACACTTCTCGTTCATGCGCAAACGGGGCATTCTTGATGCTCGCCGCCAGGAACAGCTTTCAACACTGCTTGAGGTGCTGGTGGAGGAGGAACTGAAAAAGCAGTTCATGGCCGATCCGGGAGTAGCCAAAAGGAAAAAAGAGATCAAGGCCGCCGTGCTTTCCCGCTCTCTCAGCCCCTTCAGCGGTGCGACCCAACTCGTCAAATCCTTTATTGATCGCCGATAAACTCCTTCTCGTCCACTTTGACAATCAAAACCGGGCAGCTTGCCCTCCGTACGATTGTTTCAGCAACACTGCCCATAAGGAGACGGCTGATTCCTTTCTTGCCGTGAGAGCCCATAATGACAAGGTTGATGTCCATATCGGCAACACAATCCAGAATGACATCTGACGGGTTCCCGATCCGCACCTCGCCCTCAGCCTTCAGTCCGGCATTGCGCAGCTCCTTAAGCACCCCTTCAAGGTCGTCATTGGCGGCTTTTTCAAGATCTTCCTCAAGCGGAACATAGTTCAGCGAAATGTCAACCGCCATCGGACGCGGTTCAACCACATTAAGCAGCATGAGCGAAGCCCCCATGCCTGAAGCAAACTCCCGGGCATAACGCAACGCTTTCTTCGAAGCGTCCGAAAAATCAACCGGGCAGAGAATGGTCTTGATCTGGAACATGGATGAAACGGTTAGGTTGCAGATGACGACGAGCGGTTCCCCTTGTCAAGAAACGCACTGAACAGGTCAATAGGAATGGGGAAAACGGTTGTTGAGTTGTTCTCCTGGGCAATATCCTTCAGGGTCTGAAGATAGCGGAGCTGCAGGGCCGAAGGAGCAGAGGAAATAACATTTGCCGCATCGGCAAGACGCTGCGCCGCCTGGAACTCGCCCTCGGCATTGATGATTTTCGACCGGCGCTCACGCTCCGCCTCAGCCTGCTTGGCCATGGCACGGCGCATCTCTTCAGGCAGGTCTATCTCCTTCACCTCAACCTTGCTCACCTTCACCCCCCACGGCTCAGTGTCCTTGGCAAGAATGGATTGTATGCGCTCATTGATCTCATCTCGCTCGGCCAGAAGATTATCGAGCTCTCCCTGTCCGCACACGCTGCGAAGTGTAGTCTGTGCAAGCTGCGAGGTGGCAAAATGGAAATCCTCCACATCGATGATGGCGTTCACCGGTTCAACCACACGAAAATAAACCACCGCACTCACCTTCACCGACACATTGTCGCGAGTGATGATATCCTGGGGCGGAACATCAAGAGTCACCGTACGAAGGTCAACACGGATCATCTTGTCAATCCCCGGAATGAGGATGATGATCCCCGGCCCCTTAGCACCAAGAAGCCGCCCGAGACGGAACACCACAGCCCGTTCATACTCACGCATGATCTTGACAGAAGAGCCAAGAAACAGCACCAGAAGCAGCAGAATCGTAAAAAAATTAAAATCAGGCATAGAACCATCCTTGGTAGGGAGTTAACTAAAACACAATCACATCATCATCAAAAAAACACTTGCTATAATGTAAAGAAATATCAAGACAAAAGCAGGGGGCGTTGTTGATCACATCCTGACCCCCGCTCTCCGTTCATTCCCCTCTTTCCGCCACAGGCTCCAACGCCTTTACTTTGAGGAAACTTATCCTTATGTTCTTAAGTTCCTATAGTTATGCAGTCAATGCAGCAGAGAAAGCCTGATTGGCTTCAAGCCAGGGCCCTCTCTATAGAGGTGACCGCAAGCATTGACAAGTTTCCAAAAAGCCAAACGACCAGTCAACCATGTTTTATTTCGACCCCTTATATTTCGTTTTTGCGCTCCCTCCGATGCTGCTCGGCCTCTGGGCCCAGTTCAGAGTGAAGTCAGCGTTCAAAAAATATTCTCAAATCCGCACCCAGTCCGGCATCAACGGTGCTGAAGCGGCAAGGCGCATTCTTGATCGGGGGGGTATCAGCAGCAGCCAGGTGAAGGTTGAGGCCACACGCGGCATGCTTTCAGACCATTATGACCCGCGTCACAAGGCACTGCGGCTCAGTGAAGATGTTTACTCGCTCTCAAGCATAGCCTCTGTCGGCGTTGCTGCACACGAAGCGGGACATGCCCTGCAGGACAAAACCGGATACGCGCCCCTGCAGATACGCTCCATCATGGTGCCGGCAGTCTCCATCGGCAGCAATGTCGGACCGATTCTCTTCATGGCCGGCATGTTCCTCGCCGGAACCCTCGGCACCACCCTTGCATGGGCAGGAATTGCCCTGTTCGGCTCCACCGCACTCTTTGCTCTGGTCACCCTTCCCGTCGAGTTTGATGCGAGCCGGAGGGCCAAAGAGCTCCTCGTCTCACAGGGAATCGTCTCACGGGCTGAAATGCAGGGGGTCAATGCGGTGCTTGATGCCGCAGCCCTCACCTATGTTGCCGCTGCCGCGCAGGCAATCATGCAGCTCGTCTACTTTCTCTCCATCATGAACCGCCGCGACTGAACAAAAAAACCGACCCTGTTGAAACAGAGCAACAAAACCCTCATCATCACCGGAGCATCAACCGGCATTGGGGAAGCCACCGCACGGCAGGCAGCGGAAACGGGCTGGAATGTGGTTCTTGCTGCCCGCAGCATGGACAAACTCAGAGCACTGGAATCGGAACTCGGCACTGAGTGCGCGTTTGCCCATCAGTGCAATGTGGCAGACTGGGAGTCGCAACAGACGCTGAAGCAAGCCGCCCTTGAACGGTTCGGAACCATTGACGCCGTCTTCGCCAATGCGGGATTCTCTAAAGGATCATCCTTTTATGGCGGTGAAGACCAGCCGGACGAATGGCGTGAAATGGTGCTGGTCAATGTGTTCGGCGCAGCTGCCACAGCAAGGCTGATGCTGCCGGAACTCGTAAAAACAAAAGGACACTTTCTTCTGACCGGATCGGTAGTCGGCCGCATCACCTCAATCCGCAACCTTTACTCTGCAACCAAATGGGCGGTCACCGGCATGGCACAGGCCATCCGCAACGAAATGGCGGGAACCGGTATCCGCGTCACCCTCATTGAACCCGGCATTGTCGACACCCCGTTCTGGGACACGCTCACCCTCCCCGAAAGCCCGGCACTTCAACCTGAAGACATTGCCCGCGGAGTAATCTACGCCCTCTCGCAGCCACCCCATGTCGATGTCAATGAAATCCTCATCCGCCCCACCGGCCAACCGCACTGAAACATCATGCTGATAACCTTTGAAGGAATAGATGGGGCGGGCAAATCCACCCAGATCCGCAAACTCGCAGCCCACCTCCGCAACCAGGGACAGGAAGTACTGACCCTCAGGGAACCGGGAGGAACGGAGGTAGCCGAAAACATCAGGCTCATCCTGCTTGAAAGCCGGCACGACATCACCCCCGTCGGCGAACTCCTTCTTTTTTCGGCAAGCCGCGCCGAACTGGTCAACGAAGTCATCCGCCCCGCCCTCAAAGAGGGAACAACCGTCATACTCGACCGTTTTTTTGACTCCACAACCGCCTATCAGGGATACGGCAGAGGCATAGACCTCCCCACCCTCAACTCCATCATCGCCCTCTCCACCGGCGGACTCAAGCCCGACATCACATTCTACCTTGATATTCTTCCTGAAGAGGCCCTGATAAGAAAATTCTCCGAGAAATCCATTCCACTCGCCTTCGACAACGATGAACTTGACCGCATGGAACGCTCCGGTCTCGACTTTTACCGCAAGGTGTATGAGGGCTACCGCTGCATCATGCAGGAAGAACCCGACCGGTTTGTATCCATCAATGCACGCAAAAGCATACAGGAAATCCACACAACCGTCACCAAAACACTCAAGGAACAAAGAGCCGGACGGCAGTCGTAAGACCAGACAGCATAAGCCCGCCAATTCAGCACATCGCGTATTGAGCCTTGGTGAAATCAAAAACTTTCATGCCGATTTTGACTGGAATTTCTGTAGATTATAAATCATCTTCAGTCCCATCACTCACTTCCTTACCGGCTCAGCATGCACGAGAGTATCCTGAAAGAGCGCCAGCTCACCACCTGCACAACACCGATTACGCTGCAGGACATCCGGACCCTCAAGGAGCTTTATCACCTCAAGGCGGAAACGCGTGAACTGAGGGAACCCATTGTCCGCAACATCATCAAGCAGAGAGTGGTTGGCCGCGCCTGCGTGGAATCGCTGAAAAACGCTCTTTACTCGCTTGAAACAATCTATATTGACGACGACACAGGCCACCGCCTCCTCCGTCTTGACGGCCTGAAGCAGATAGAGGTGGATCTCACCTATGAAATCCGTGAGCTTCAGAAAGACATCTACTACCTCGAATACGGCGAAGACAAGTTCATCGACTACCTCGCCAAATTCATGCCGGAATTCCGCGCCCATGTCAACAAAGGGGTCGGCATGCTCAAGGGCAAACACTTCAAGGCCTTCATCACCGACCGCGACGGCACCACCAACAACTACTGCGGGCGTTACCGTTCCTCAATACAGCCGATCTACAACTCGGTATTCCTTTCCCGCTTCGCAAAAAACTGCTGTACCTATCCCATCATCATAACTTCGGCACCGCTGAAGGATTTCGGCATTCTCAATGTCTCCATCAACCCGAGCAACACCTTCGTCTACGCCGGCTCGAAAGGGCGGGAATTCATCGACCTGAACGGGGAGTTCAACAGCTTTCCCATTGAAGAGCACAAACAGAAACAGATTCACCTGCTCAACGACCATCTCAGGGTCATGCTGCAGGATCCCGATTTTGAAAAATTCAACTTCATCGGTTCAGCCCTCCAGATCAAGTTCGGCCAGACCACCGTTGCCCGACAGGACATCAGCAGCTCCATTCATGACGACGAATCATCAGCATTTCTTGAAAAGGTCAAAAGCATTGTCAAGGAGATTGATCCCGAAGGACACTGCTTCCGTATTGAAGATACCGGCCTTGACATTGAAATCATCCTCACCATTGATGCCGGCTCCGACGGCCAGGCAATAAAGGATTTCGACAAGGGCGACGGCCTTGCATTCATCAGCCGGGAGCTCGGCATGGATGACTCCGAAGGGCCTGTGCTTGTCTGCGGCGACACACCGGGCGACATTCCCATGCTTAAAAAAGCGATGGAGATGTATGGCGATGTATGGACTATTTTCGTCACCCGCGATGAAGCACTGAAAAAAGAGGTACAGGCAATCTGCCCCAAAAGCTTTACAGTGCCTTACCCGGACATTCTCCTGACCATTCTCGGCCTTCTCTCCCTGTAGGAAGTTTTGCAACACAAAAAATCAATACACCGGTATGAGCAACCTTTTCAAAGGCGCAATCTTCGATCTTGACGGAGTCATCACAGGAACTGCCAAAGTGCACAGCCTGGCATGGGAATCAATGTTCAACACCTACCTCAAAGAGCATGCCCTTGCCAACAGTGAACCCTTTGTCCCATTCGACCCGGCACTGGACTACCTGAACTATGTGGACGGAAAACCCCGGATGGAAGGGGTGAAAAGCTTTCTTGAGTCCCGCGGAATCGAGCTTCCCTTCGGAGAAATGGACGACAGCGAGGAAAAAGAAACCATCTGCGGACTCGGGAACAGAAAAAACAAGGTCTTCACAGAAATCCTCATCAAGGAGGGGCCGGAAGTCTACACCTCCTCAGTCACCCTCATAGAAAAACTTATAGCTAACGGCATACGCATCGGCATTGCCTCCTCCAGCCGCAACTGCCAGCTCATCCTGCAGCTCGCCAAACTTGAGCATCTTTTTGAAACCAGGGTTGACGGAGAGGTCTCCATTGAACTTGGCCTCAAAGGCAAACCAAACCCCGACATTTTCGTGACCGCCGCCGACAACCTCGGCCTCAAACCCAATGAATGCGTTGTTGTTGAAGACGCCATTTCAGGTGTTCAGGCAGGATCCCGCGGTAATTTCGGACTGGTACTCGGCATTGCCCGTGAAATTGAAGGCTCACAGCTCCGCATGAACGGAGCCGACATCGTTGTGCGCGACCTCGGCGAAATCACCCTCGAAAACATCAGGGAATGGTTTGATTCAGGCCTGGAACATGAAGGATGGAATCTGACATACAACGAATTCTCACCCAAAAACGAAAGGCTTCGTGAAACCCTCACCTCCATAGGCAACGGATACATGGGAGTGCGTGGCGCCAGCGAAGGCTCTCCATCTTCAGAGTTCCACTACCCCGGAACCTATATTGCGGGCATTTTCAACAAGCTCCCCTCAAAGGTCCACGGCCAGACCATCTTCAACAACGATTTTGTCAACACCCCAAACTGGCTCCCCATAGAGTTCCGCATCGGTGGCGGTGAATTCATCGATCCGATGGAGCAGACGATTCTCAGCTACCGGCAGAACCTCGACTTCCGTCATGGGGTCATGGAAAGAGAAATCGTCATACAGGACAATCTGGGCCGGATATCGCGCATCGCAAGCCGCAGGTTCGCCAGCATGGCAAATCAGCATCTGGCAGCACTCCGCTTCACCCTCCGCCCGGTCAACTACACCGCCACAGTTGAATTCCGCACTGCAATTGACGGCACCGTAGAGAACAAAGGGGTTGCCAGGTACAGCGAACTGGCTTCCGACCATCTGGAAGAAATGAGCAGCAGCTGCAGCAGCGGCTCAATGCTTCTGCACACAAGAACCACTGTGTCGCACTACGAAATTGCCACCGCAGCCAAAACATCGGTCCTCTCTCACGGAAAACCCGTAGAAGTAACGCGGACAACCCAGAGCGGAACACGCTTTATTGGCGAACTGTTTGAAATCGACCTCTCCCCCGACAAAAGCTGCACCATTGAAAAGCTTGTTGCCATCCACACCTCGCTTGACGAAAAAGGCAGCACGCGTCCCGTAGTGGAAGCCGAGGCCTCCCTTGCAAAAATCAACTCATACGACACCATGTTTGCCGAACACACGGCCGCATGGGAAAAAATCTGGGACCGCGCCGACATTCAGGTCGGTGGCGACCGTTTCAGCCAGAAGGTGCTCCGCCTGCACATCTACCACATGATGTGCACCGCCTCGCCCCACAACCCGGGAATTGATGCCGGCATGCCAGCCCGCGGACTGAACGGCGAAGCATACCGCGGCCATATCTTCTGGGACGAAATCTTCATTCTCCCCTTCTTCAACACCCACTTCCCGGAGATTTCAAAAGCACTTCTCCTCTACCGCTACAGACGCCTTGATGCTGCAAGGGCCTACGCCCGTGAAAACGGATACCACGGAGCCATGTTCCCCTGGCAGACCGCCGACGACGGCCACGAAGACACGCAGATTCTACACTACAACCCGGCCAGCGGCCACTGGGGCCCCGACCTCAGCCGCAAACAGCGCCATGTCTCCATAGCTGTCTTTTACAACACCTGGCGCTACATCAACGAAACCGGCGACACCGGGTTCCTGAAAGAGTACGGAGCCGAACTGATGTTTGAAATCGCCCGCTTCTGGGCCTCCATCGCCACCCTCTCCACAGAAACAGGCAAGTACCACATTGAAGATGTCATGGGGCCCGATGAGTTCCACGAATCTCTTCCCGGCAGCGGCCGTGAAGGACTGAAAGACAACGCCTACACCAACATCATGACCGTCTGGCTCCTTGAAAAGGCGCTGGACATTACCAGGACGATGGATGCGGCTGCCCTCTCGGCACTCATGTCGAAACTCAACCTTGGATTCGACGAACTGCAGGAGTGGGAAAAAATCAGCAGCAACCTGACCGTCCTCATCGACGAAAAAGGAATCATTGAACAGTTCGATGGCTACATGGGCCTCAAAGAGCTCGACTGGGACGCCTACCGTGCCAAATATCCCAACATCCACAGAATGGACAGGATACTCAAAGCCGAAGGCGACACCCCCGACAACTACAAAGTTGCCAAACAGCCTGATGTACTGATGACCTTCTACACCCTGTCAGCCGATGAGATTGCCGGACTCCTTGAAAGAACGGGTCACCCGGTTCCCTCGCCGGAAACACTCGTTCAGGAGAATTACGCATACTACGAGCCCCGTACAAGCCATGGCTCAACGCTCAGCAAGGTTGTTCACTGCATCATCTCAAGCTGCATGCAGGATGGACACGACACTGCATGGAAATGGTTCGCCGAAGCACTCAGAAGCGACATTGCCGACACACAGGGAGGCACAACTCAGGAAGGAATCCACTGCGGCGTCATGGCAGGAACGCTCGACACCGTTACACGATACTTTGCCGGAGTCAGTTTTACCGACGGCAAACTCTCGCTCAATCCGAACCTTCCCAAACAGTGGACCAGCCTCTCACTGCAGGTTAAGTTCCGGGGGAATCTCTACCGCATCGGCATTACTGAAGAAGGCACATCCGTCACCCTTGCAGAAAGCGACGGTGAAGAAGCTGATGTCATCATCTGCGGTAAAGAGACCCGGCTGAAAAAAGGAACAGCCTCAACCGGCTGCTGAAAAACACAGAACCCAAACCCGGCGGTTGAAGAAAATTCACCGCCGGTTTTGTAACTGTCACCGTCAAACCGTATTATTACTTTTTATTTTACTCTCGACTCATCGCCTCACAGCCTATGCGCCTGTCAAATTTCCGTTACACCCTGCCCAAAACCCGAATTGCCGACCATCCGGTCGAGCCCCGGGATTCCTGCAAAATGATGGTACTGAACCGTCGGAAAAAGGAAGTTGAGCACAAAACATTTGAGGACATAGCCTCCTACTTCAAAAAAGGCGACCTCCTCATCCTCAACAACAGCAAGGTGTTTCCCGCCAAGATATTCGGCCAGAAAGAGAAAACCGATGCCAAAATCGAGGTCTTTCTCCTCCGGGTTCTCAACCGCGAAGCCGGTCTGTGGGATGTTCTTGTCGATCCAGCCCGCAAAGTCCGTGTCGGCAACAAAATCTACTTTGAAGAGGATGTTGTAGCCGAAGTGGTCGACAATACCACCTCACGCGGTCGCACCATCCGGTTCCTCAATCCCGAAACAGATGTGTTCAGCCTGGTCGACAGAATCGGCAATGTACCCCTTCCCCCATATTTCACAAGGAAATCAAAAGAGACGGACAAAGAGAACTATCAGACAGTCTACGCAAGCCAGACAGGTGCTGTTGTTGCCCCAATGGCAGGGATGCATTTCACCATGCCCCTCATCCAGAAAATCCAGAAACTCGGCGTCAAGATTCTTCCCATTACTCTTCACCCAAGCCTCAGCACATTCCACGCCATTGAGGTTGAAGATGTCTCCAAACACAAAATGGATTCGGAATATTTCAATATTCCCTACCAGACCGCCATGGAGATCAACGAGACAAAAATCAAAAAAAACGGACGCGTCATTGCAGTAGGCACCACCACCTGCAGAGTCCTTGAAGCAAACGCCACAGTAGACGGCAAAATCAAATTCGGTCAGGGCTGGACAGACAAATTCATCTATCCCCCTTACCAGTTCAAGGTCACCGATGCGCTCATCACAAACTTCCAGCAGCCTGAAACAACACTCCTGATGGTTGTGAGCGCCTTTGCCGAACACCGTTTTCTCATGGACTCCTACAAAACCGCCCTGAAAAGCGACTACCGCTTCCTCGCATACGGGGATGCCATGTTCATCCATTAACCCTCTTCAACCCTGAAAGGAGCATGAACGCCACTGCAATCATTGCCGCAAGCGGCGTAGGAAAAAGAATGAATCTCGGCGGGGGCCGGAGCAAGCAGATGCTTGAAATCGGAGGGTTCCCCGTCATCCACCACACCATCAAAGCCTTTCAGGAAGCAGCATCCATTAAGGCCATCTGCATTGCCACCAAAGCCGAACATGTTGAAACCCTTCGCACCATGGCCCGTGAAGCCGGATTTACGAAGGTAACAACAGTCATTGAGGGGGGAGAGCAACGCCAGGACTCCGTAGGCAACTGCATCCGCAGCATTCGTGACGAAGCAGCGGCAGGCAAAGAAATGCCAGAAGCCATTCTCGTTCACGACGGAGCCCGACCCTTCATCCAGCCCGATGAGATTGACGCCATCGCCGCCCTCTCGCTGGAATACGGAGCATCCGTACCCGCAAACAGGCCAAAAGACACCATCAAATGCATTGGCACAACCCCGGGTTTTTTTGGAGAAACCCTTGACCGCGCAACCCTTCTGCAGGTTCAGACACCCCAGGGGTTCAAAGCCGATATTCTCATCAAAGCCCACGAACAGGCAGCAAAAGAAGGCCGGTATGCAACAGACGATGCCGCCCTTGTTGAACGCTACTTCCCCGCAAACCCAATCCGGATTTACGAAACAGGATATCACAACATCAAAATCACAACACCCGAAGATCTCCCGATGGCAGAAGCCATCTACTCAAGCCTCTCCAAAAAGCGATAAAAGAGCCGCAGCTGTTTGTTTATTTTTATGGCTGTCGTATATTATCAACCCCTGAAATGGTGAGGTAGCTCAGTTGGTTAGAGCACAGGATTCATAACCCTGAGGTCGAGGGTTCAACTCCCTCTCTCACCACCAGAAGCGGGTGTAACTCAGTTGGTAGAGTGTTTGCTTCCCAAGCAAAATGTCGCGAGTTCGAATCTCGTCACCCGCTCCCTGTCAGGCTTGAAACTTCTCCCCTTTGACCACTTTCATCCCATGAGCGATTCTACAGTCTTCTTTGGCCCCGTCAGTGCGGAAGAAATCAATCGTACCCAGATTCCTCCGGGTCAGATGTCGAGCCATCTCGGTATTGAACTGGTCGAGACTGGCAGCGACTACATGGTAGCCCGTATGCCTGTAGACCACCGCACCATTCAGCGCATCGGCATACTCAACGGGGGTGCCTCACTCGCCCTGGCTGAAACACTCGGCAGCATTGCCGCCTCATACTGCGTTGACCGTGATCTCTATTACATCGTCGGCCAGGAAATCAACGCGAACCACATCCGCCCCGTCAGAAGTGGCTTTGTCTACGCAACAGCAACCCCCATCCATCTTGGAAGAACCTCACAGGTATGGAACATTACAATCCGTAATGAAGAAGGGAAACTGACCTGCATCAGCCGGTTCACCGTTGCCGTACTGAAAAAAGAACTTTAGGGCCGGCTGACGCCCTGCCGCAGCTCTCATTTTCAGCGCCCATGACCGTTTTTACCAAAACTTTTTCTAACTTCCATATTCTTTAGATCCCAGCGCAATCAGGCCATTTTTTTATTCATTTTGTCCGTTTAGTGGGTATGCAGACTGTACAAGCTGAAACCATCACCGCTCCTTTTGCATCAACCTCCATCTCACCGGAAGACATTCTCCAGCAGCTGGTCCGCCAACAGAAAACCAGAAAGAAATGGCTGATTGTGCAGCCCATGAGCACCACCAGCATGATGGTCGACTCCAGCTCAGTCAGCATGCCGCTGAATCTCATTATGGTGGCGACCGTTGCGGGTCGGCTTTTTGACATCACATTCATTGATGAACGCATCGGCGACCGCATACCCGACGATCTCTCCCCTTTTGATGTTGTTGCTGTTACCTCCCGAAGCCTCAACGCATCAAAAGCCTACGCAATAGGCGATGCGGCTCTTCGTCAGGGCAAAATCGTCCTTCTTGGAGGGGTTCATCCCACCATGCTCCACCAGGAGGCAGGAGAACACTGCACCAGCGTCATCTATGGTGAAATAGAGTCCATCTGGACGGAACTCGCCACCGATATTCTGCAGGGCACAATGAAGCCCCTCTACCGCGCCCTTGAGCTCAAGCCCATGAGCGACATGCACCGCCCGGACTTCAGCTACGCACTTGCCTCAAAGCGGTCGAAGAAATACAGCTCACGCATACCGATTCTTGCCACAAAAGGGTGCCCCGTGGGATGCAACTTCTGCACCACACCTACCATATACGGAAAGAACTACCGTTACCGGGAGCTCGATCTGGTTCTTGACGAGATGCGCTACCATCAGGAGCGGCTGGGCAAAAAGTCAGCCAACTTCTCCTTCATGGACGACAACATCAGCTTCAGGCCCAAATACTTCCTGACCCTGCTTGAAGAGATGTCAAAACTCGGCATTCACTGGAACGCAAACATCTCCATGAACTTCCTTGACAAGCCTGAAGTTGCAGAACTTGCCGGACGGTCGGGATGCGACCTCCTCTCAATCGGCTTTGAGACGCTCAACCCGGAAACAATCAAAAGCGTCCACAAAGGCTCAAACAAGATAGGCAACTACGAAAAGGTCGTCAACAACCTTCATCAGAACGGCATAGCCATCCAGGGGTACTTCATGTTCGGGTTCGACAACGACACCGAAGAGAGCTTCCAGCTCACCTACGACTTCATCATGAAGAACAGGATAGAGTTCCCGGTATTCTCGCTGGTGACTCCCTTCCCGGGTACTCCGTATTTTGACGAAATGAAACCCCGGATCCGCCACTTTGACTGGGACAAGTACGACACCTACCATTACATGTTCGAGCCAACGGGAATGAGCGGAGAAACGCTCCTGAAGAACTTTGTCAAGCTCCAGCAGGAGGTCTATAAAGGAAGGGCCATCATGAAACGCATGCAGGGAAAGCCCTTCAATTGGGTGTGGCTCGCCAACTTCATGATGAACCGCTTCACAAACAGACTCTCCCCCGAAATCTACATGTAACGACACAGGGGACGGCTGACCGTCCCCTGATACTCGTATGATGCAGAACTCACCCTGGACACACCACCTCTCGTCTAATCCTCCTTCGGAAGATCAAGCTTTATGTGCAGCTCGCGCAGCTGTGCCGTCGTAACTTCAGACGGGGCAGACATCATCAGATCCTCTGCCTGCTGATTCATCGGGAACGCTATGACCTCGCGGATGTTCTGCTCATCACGCAGAATCATGACAAGACGGTCAAGACCCGGAGCAATACCTCCGTGAGGAGGGGCTCCAAGCTTGAAGGCCTCTATCATATGGCCGAAACGCAGATCAACATCCTCTTTGCTATAGCCGGCAATCTCAAATGCGCGATACATGATATCAGGGCGATGGTTCCTGATGGCTCCGCTGGAAAGCTCAATGCCGTTGCAGACAATGTCGTACTGATAGGCAAGCAATTCAAGCGGATCCATGGTCTCAAGCGCCTCCATCTCTCCCTGCGGCATGGAGAACGGGTTATGCGAGAAGTCAATCTTTCCGGCCTCTTCGTTGTATTCATACATCGGGAAATCAACAATCCAGCAGAACGAGAGCTCATCATGATCAAGCGTGAACAGCTCTCCGAAATAGGTCCGCATCCCGCCCATAATCCGGCAGGCGGCCTCCCACTTCCCGGCTGCGAAAAACACCACATCACCGGTTTCCAAAGAGAGCTGCTCCTTCATACTCGCAATCTCCCCTTCCGACATGAACTTGACGATTGGCCCTTTCAGCCCTTCCTCGCGGAACTGGATATAGGCAAGTCCTGCCGAACCAAGTTCCTTTGCGCGCTTTTCCGCCTTGTCGTAGAACAGGCGCGACTCGGTTCCGCGACCCTTAAGCACAAGAGCCTTGACGGCGCAGCCCTCTTTGGTATTTGCAGCAAACACCTTGAACCCGGAATTGACAAACAGCGGCGTCACATCAGCAATTTCAAGCGGTATGCGAAGATCGGGCTTGTCGGTACCGAACCGGTTCATCACATCACGATAGCTTATTCTCGGGAAAGGAAACGCTGTAATGCGCTTTTTGGACATGGAAGTCACCAGATGCCGGAACATCCCCTCCAGAATTTCAAACAGGTCATCCTGCTCAATGAATGCCATCTCCATATCAAGCTGATAGAACTCACCGGGGCTCCTGTCGGCCCTGGCATCCTCGTCACGGAAACAAGGGGCAATCTGGAAGTAACGGGGAAAACCCGCAACCATCAGCAGCTGCTTGAACTGCTGGGGAGCCTGTGGCAATGCATAGAATTTTCCGGGATGGAGGCGGCTCGGCACAAGAAAATCCCGGGCACCTTCAGGCGAACTGGAAGTCAGAATGGGAGTCTGGATTTCAACAAAATCGCGCTCTTCAAGATAGCGGCGGATGGCGGAACTGACACGGCTGCGGAAAATGATGTTTTCGTGGATCTTTTCCCGGCGAAGATCAATGAACCGGTACTTCAGTCGCAGCTCCTCGGAGGTAGGAAGTTCATCAGCCACAGGAAAAGGCAGAGGGCGGGCATTGCTTTCAACCGTAAGAGCCGAAACAACCACCTCTATTGCGCCCGATGCAAGGCGGGCGTTGACTGTTTCGGGAGATCGGAGAACCACACTGCCCTCAATGGCAATAACCGACTCGGCGTGCAGATGCGAAGCCTGCTCAAACAGCTCCTTCTCTTCCGGCTGAATCACCAGCTGGCAAATTCCGGTATGATCCCGGAGATCGATGAAAACCAGGCCGCCATGGTCCCTGATCCGGTGTACCCAGCCGGCAAGGCTGACCTTCTCCTGCTGAAGAACGGGCCCCAAAGAGCCACAATAATGGGTACGAAAACGATTCTGAAGTGCGGAGGAGCTACCTGCGGCGTTGGTCATAATACTCTATGCTATCCTAGGGAATTGACGAAGAAAAGGAAAAGAAACTCAAAAGAATGAATATGGAAAAATTTTAGAACAAATCCCCATCCTCAAAACCAGGGGACGAAACCAGGAAACTAGGAAACTAGGGGACGTTGTTGAATATCGTGAATAACTACCATCGAAATGAGTTCCCTCCCCCACTCTCACTTTCCAATTGAATAAGTGCTGCTTTCAGCGCACCTCCTCCGCGATACCCGCCGAACCTGCCGCTGGATTGAACAACCCTGTGGCATGGAATAAAAATGGGCAGCGGATTACGGCTGCAGGCCGTGCCCACAGCTCTTGCTGCAAAGGAAGCTCCGATGGCTTCAGCAACGGCAGCATAGGACGCAGTGGAGCCATAGGGTATCTCCAGCAACCCCTGACGGACATGGCCGGCAAACACAGTGGGATGGGGTGCGAGAGGAAGTGAAAGGGTTTGTAACTCTCCATCAAGATATGCATCAAGCTGCCGAAACGCTTCACAGGTAAGTGGCGGAGCCTCTGCGGGTGGTTCAGGAACAGGCAACTCACCTTCAAAAAAAAGATTGGTGATGAACCCGTTTTCCTCGGCGATGCCGATGGTACCGATGAGGGTATGGCGGAAAGAGATGTTCATGGGACTGCATTGTCAATATGTAAACTTACAGCCATGAAAAATGAAAACAAATAGCTCCCGCTAAAAAGGGGCTACCGGCGTTACTGGAATTCCGGAACGCATACTCATGGCAATCGGCACCAGCCCCTATAGGCGGCAATAAGCCTGAATGACGAACGATTTACCCGATTTGATCGTCACGGTTTTGCTGGACTCCAACTGAAAACCGACAGATTCTGCCAACGAGGCAAGTTCGGATGGCGGGACAAGCCGCATGAGCGGAGTAAGCAGCTGTATGCTGCCGTAAGGTGAGGGCGTAAGGGCCTCCATAGTGGCCGATGGCAGTTGCAAAAGGGTGACCAGATGACCTCCCGGACGACAAACACGGGCCAGATTTTCCAGTGATTCGGCAAGGGCAACATACTCGAACACCAAAGATGCATAAATGAGATCAACCGGGGTGAACGGGAGAACATCGGACTGAATGTCGGCTACATGGAACTCAAGGCCGGAAATACGCCCCATATAACGCTCCGCCGTTAAGGATACATAATCCGGATTGATATCCACACCAACAACCCGCAAGGTTGAGGCGGGAATGGCATCAAACCCGTTGCCGCCGGCACACCCAATAACAGCCACCGACTCTGGAGTGAAAAGAGACAAGGCAGCAGCAAACTCGGTTGCCGTCATTGCGGCCTGGTCAACCCTTGGCAGCGCCATGTGTGATTCATACTCCGAGAGGGGGATATTCAGCCAGGGGTTCTGCATGCGATTGTACGATTGTTGTTGAATGAACCTTCGGGGCAGAGCCGCTTCGCGCTCTCTGGAAACGGCCTCTGGCCGTTTTCGAACCCTCTCTTCGGGTTCAAATCCCTCCCGTTCCACATTTCGA